>OGWW01000911.1_pt1 | contig 17927 bp, 17 predicted proteins | sample 1576131 | NCBI WGS metagenome assembly OGWW01 (sample SAMEA3541576, study PRJEB24748) | human gut metagenome | biome: human gut; feature: human-associated habitat; material: faeces | place: China | collected 2012 | reverse complement strand
GCACGGTAAAAGCGTAGGTTTTGCGTTGCAAAACAGCCGCTTTCGCAATGCCAAATCGAAATTAGTGTTTTTTGTCGGAACTATCTTTACAAAACGGTGGCGATTCTACAATACATTTATCTTCTGAATTTGACAAGGACAAGTTGTTTTAAAACCACAATTCATAGGTACTACGAACGGTATAAACAGATAGCGTAAGTGGGCTAACTTGTTCTCCTGTGCAGTTCATTGAATAAGGAGATGGCTATCGTTCTCTGACACATGTGCGGTGTGAATAATTGTAGGGACGAGTTTTTTAGCCGTTAGAAGGAAAGAAAAAGTCCGTTAGAAGTTTCTCTTCTAACGGACTTTTAGTTTGCCCTGCCCTTATCATTTCAAAGGAATAGGCTCGCTTTCTTTATGCCTAACTTCTCTCCTTACTCGAAAAAAGAAGGCAGAAAGAAGTTTTATTTCCCCCAGAACTTGGAGTCTACAGTGCTTTCTACAGCCTTCTCGATGTCATCGTCGAGGTTGCAGAAGAAGTCAATACCAGTGCGGTTCTGAAGTTCCTCGATGGTGATATATTCGGGCTTGCTTTTCTTGTAGTGAGGCGACCAAATGCCGAGGGCACGATAAGTGTTGGTCTTCTTGTCGTAAGCAAGCAGTGCCATATAGAAGTACTTGGGCACAATGCCAGGGAAATGCAAGCTGCTTGCTGCCTTACCCTCTTTCTCGGCAATATCTTTGATGTCGGCATCGGTGCAGATATACTCGGCTTTGTCGATGGTGGCAGCCTTGACTACATAGAGCGTATCGCAATGGACAGACCACGCACGCACCTTTTCTTCGAGTTTCTTCCATACACCACCATTGTGTCCATGTATTTGGGGTTGCATATTGCTTAAATAGAAGGTCTGGTCGTTCAGCTCTTGAGAGCAGCACCTATCATCTGACGGACAGAGGTGCCCACGGTCGAATCCGCAACCAGAGTAGTCGTCGAGAGTGGGTTGCATATCCGAGGGAATAGCAGGGTCCTGTTTGAACTTGTTGTTACGTTTTACTTTCTTCTGCATCATTTTGTCGTACATCTCATAGCAGGTCCAGCGATTGGCTTTAAGTTTTGCGTCCCACTCTACGGAATAGTTGTTCATTCGCTCACCGTTCTCAGTGGTAAAATGAGTAATCTCGTAGGTTTTATTAGCCCCTTGATAGAAGCGTGGGAACTCTAATCGCCACCCCTCTCGGTTCTTGAGCAGGTCGTCGGCAGTATTGCGGTTCACGTTCTTGCCTGATGGGTCGGGGTTGGGAGTAGTTTCGTTGGTCAGCGTGTAGGTTATCTGCGAGAAGAGGTAGTCTGTTGACTCCTTTTTACCCTTAGGATAAACCTTGATGCCCACATCATTGAGGATACGGAGACTGTCCATAGACTCGCCCATGATGTAGGTGTGCACCTTTCCGAGCTTCGTGGTAATGGTGAGTTTCTGTTTCTGACTTTGTGCCGTAGCTGTCATGCCAAGTAGCAGTGCCAGCGAAATAAATACACTTTTCTTCATTTTATCGTCCTCTTTAATTTAGGTTATTATCATCGTCTGTGCTCCAGAAGCCGTCCTTGGAACAGCCACCTTCCCAGGCATTGCCGGCTCCGTGGTCGCTTCCTGTACCTACCTGCGTTCCGCTGTTATTCACATCAGTACTGCTCATGATAAGGTCAGCCGTTTCGGTGAGTATGTTTATAATGTCTGGAGCTATATAGAGTTTTTTCTTCATGATAGTGTTTCTTTGTCTTAATTGATGATTACTTTACGGCCGTTTACGATATAGAGTCCCTTTGGCAAGCCGTTAAGACTGCTGCCGAGGTACTGACCATTGAGGTTATACACCTTGAACTGGCAAGGCTGACTTTGCTCTTTGGGGAGCGCAATGCCTGTGGTCTCGTCGAAGAAGGCTATCTTTGTACCTGCTGTGGCAGGTACTCGATAATACGCGCGCAAGCCTTTGAGGCGGTTGGCTTGCCCCTCTGCACCTGTGGGATAATAGAGATTGCCGTCTGAACCAAGGTAACGCTCTGTCTTGTCGAGTGCGAGTGTGGCTGGACTATAGGTTGCCACGAAGCTGTATAGTCCATCGGCTGAACTTACGGTTTGGGCTTTCGTAGCCTTGAGAGTTACGCTCTCGTAAGTTGGATTCTTCACTTCACACTTCACAAGGTAGGGCGTACCTGCCTCTATGCGGGTCAGTCCGTTCTCGAAAATCATCGTGCTGCCCTCCATTTTGCCAGTAAACTTGGCTATCTGTGCATCTTTCAGGCGTTCCGTTTCGATGTCGAATGGCACGGCAAAGGTGTTCCAATGCCCTGCAGTAAGCGTACGATTCAGGCGCACAGCCACATCGGCCATGTCGTGTTGAGGCGAAACGAACGCCTCTCCCTCGTCAATCACGAAGACTATAGGACGCTGATTGTTTTCAAACAATGGGTTGATTTCTTTCTTATCGCCGTCAGGTACGGCAATGCCTGCTATGTCTACGATGGCTCCAGCATAGGGTTCAACATACTTATCCTTACCAGCTGTGATGCCGAAACGGTTGTGCACGGCGATACCTTCCTGCGTAGAGAGTCCGTCGGCAGCGATATGTAAGTTCTTCAAACTAACCCAGTCGGCGACATTAGCAGCATAATCGGCAGCCTTTATCTCCTTCGGTTGTACATCTGCCTCCGTTACAGGAGCCGCAATAACGAGCAGCGAGGTATTGGTTAAAGTATTTACAGCCTTGAAACGGGGCACGCCGTTCTCCAATACATACTCGCCTGTTATCTTGCCAGCCATGTGCTGGTTGCAGACGAAAGGCACATTGGGATTGATACCATAGAAGCACACAGCACCCGTGCGGTCGCGCACATAGGCTTCCTGTGTATCGCCCGTACCGTTTACATAAAGCACACGAGCCATACTGCCCTCATCTCCATCGCTCAGACAGAGCGTGGCACGGCTGCCACTCTGCAAAGCTTTAAGTTCCTGAATGCTGTTCACCGTGAATACAGGCTGCTCTGGTTGGGCAGTCGAATAAGTGATGACGGCAGTCTCTATGTTGTTTGTCTCGGTTGCAGCGAAGGTTACCGAATTGGTGGTTGTGCCATTGTCTGTCCATTCCCTACCACTGAGTTTTCCTGTATTGGCATTGCTCTTCAACACTCCTGTGAAGACAATAGCCGTAATATGCTGCCCTTCGGGCACCTTGAAAGTGATGCTACCACCGCCTTTATAAAAGCGCAGGTCGGTTTTGTTATTTTTGCTATTCCATACACGTGTATGTGTACCTCCATTGGTATACGACATACTGACATTGCCCACAATGTAGGCTGGTTCTTTCAGATTCGTTGCTTTACCCTTGGGAGGCTTAGCAATTCCCAATGTTTCAAGCCCCTTGTCGGTGCTGAAGTCGAATGTAACCGTCTCTGCAAGTCCCTGCAACGGCGGAACGAGCACGGAAATGAGCACGAAAAAGCGTAAAATTCGTTTCATAGTTGTTTATAAATTAAGTTGTTTAAATATAATGTATAGCTTTATTTTATAGCATATTTAAGTTAATAGCTCAGGCTACCCGATTCTCAAGTTCGGCCTGCAAAGATAATAATAATTTTTAAAATAGAAAGAAAAAAGATGAAAAGAATTAAAAAACACTAAAGCTTTATCCTCTCTGCCCACTGAAGTAAACAGTCGTTCGCCCAAATATCAAGTTTCTTCCGATTAAGAACAAACGGCAGAACGTATAACTTTATTTGCTCAAGGTCGGCTGTAAAGAGGCATTCACTTCTCATTACTCGAAGACACTTCATTACGTTTCCCCACCACCCTACTTCTCCTCTGTTCCTTGTTTTATAGACAGAAAACAGGCGGTAGAAGTGTAAATATTTTTCACAGGCGCATCTGTCGCATAACCATTTCATTATCAACGCATTGCAAAACCTATTGTTTTGCATTCCAAAAGCGGCTGTTTTGCACGGTAAAAGCGTAGGTTTTGCGCTGCAAAAGAGCCGCTTTCGCAACGTCAAATCGAAATTAGCGTTTTCCGTCAGAATTATCTTTACAAAATAGAAGTACTTAGGGCAAGAATAATTCAAAAGTATTTTGTATTTTTGTCGGGTAAAAACTAATAGTAGCGCACGGCTAAAAACTAATAACGCAGTGTGGGTTAAGCCAGCATTCGCGCACTTATCGGCAAGGCGAAAAATGAGTTTTGAGTAAAGCACAACGCCTTTATTCCCTCTCCTAACTTGGCTTACAACGAGTGGGAGATACTTGTTTTTTAAGACTATGAAGACGGTTTTTAAGACTATGAAAGAACAATGGACAGACGAAAAACGGATTTTTTTGCACCCGAATGTCACAAAACGACGCCTCGTCCGTTTACCTATTGAAAAGCGATGGAAATAGAAACATTCAACCAAATGGTGATGAACCTGCGCAGCCGACTGCTTCGTGTGGCAGCAACGCTGGAGGGTGGAGATGTTGAAGCCGAAGATTTCGTGCAGGAAACATTCCTCCGTCTGTGGGCTATGCGCCAGCGGTTGGACAGCCACCCCAACGTCGAGGCGTTGGCAACGAAGATTGTCAAGGGCATAGCCATCGACCATTGGCGGCACAGACAGCTCGAATGTGCAGAGGGCGAACACCCGAAAGAACTCGCCACGGAGCAAGGCAACAACGCCACAAAGGACGATATGGAACTGATACGGCTGATTGTAGACCATCTGCCACCGCTTCAACGGCAAATCTTCCGACTCAAGGACATAGACGGATACGAGAACGAAGAGATTGCAAAAATATGCGGTTGCACGCCCGAAGCACTCCGTCAGAACCTGTCGAGAGCACGGCGACGCATTCAGAAAGAGTTTATAAGACTGACAACAGGAGGAAACAAGATATGCAAATAGACGATATTAACAACTTGGTTCAGAAGTACTTGGACGGCGAGACCACAACGGCAGAGGAGCAGCAGCTACGCAGCTTCTTCGCACAAGACCCGCTGCTGGTGCCCAACGAACTGAAACCACTGTGCGCCCTGTTTCGTTGGGAGAGCGTGGAACGCTGCAAGAAAGGTACGGAAAAGTTTGTACCGACAGCAGAAACCCACACCACGAAGCAACGGAAACGCCTGCCAAGCTGGATAATAGCCGCCGTTTCGACAGCCGCAGCAGTGGTTGTAACGATGTTTGTGGTACGCCTCAACACAACACAAACAGGCGATTACGCCTTCGTAAACGGCGAGCAAATCACCAACAAAGAGGTGGTGCAGCGCGAGGCAGAGGCGGCACTCGATATGGTTTCAGCCGACGGCAACGAGGATTTCAACGCACTTTCACTGATAGGAGGAACAACCGATGAAGAATAAAACCATAAGAATCATTCTCACACTGTGCCTGCTTGCCATTCTGATGCCAGCATCTGCACAGAGCGACTTGCAGACGGGCATCGCTTTCGAACGCTTCGGCAAGGCACAAAACTGCAAGATGGTGGTGCTGAACGACGCCACTCTTCGGGGCTACAAACTCAAGGTTTACAAATCGCTGACGTACAAAAAGATTGGCGCAAGCATAGCCCCATACCTGAATGCCGACAGAAAGAAAGCCCGAAAAATACGCGAAATCGTAGACGACGGAAAGGTTACGAGCGGCTACTACATGCTGCCGCCGCTGCCTTCGGGCTACAACCGATATATCCTTTTCAGCAATGCGCCGAACGACAGCGGTGCCATCATCTACATAGAAGGCACGCTCGGCCCCGACGACATCATGAAGCTATGCTACAACAAACGCTGACAGGCAGCAACAAACACTCACAGAATAAGAACAAAAAACATACAATTATGAAACATCTGTTATTAACCTTAGCACTTATCTCGGCTGCGCCAGCAATGGCTGCCGAAGAAAACGACACGACTATCCACTACGCCAACAAGCAGATAGTGTTGAGCACGGACAGCGTATCGCTCAATGTGGCTGTCTACAACAACGACGGCAGCACACTCGTGAAGACCAAAGAAACAAGCTTTGTAGACGGTCAGGAGGTCGAACGCTTCTTTGTTTCCTCTCCCTTCGTGCCTGTCCGCAAGAAAAGTGGACGCACATTCTACGGTCATATCCCCGATTTCTTCATCGGCGTGAATCTCCTGAACGGCGGAAAAGACCTTCACAGCAAGGACGTAAAATCGTTAGAATGGGGAATTACCCTCTTCCAAATAGGCGTCGGACTCAACGAAGCCAACACCTTGGGCATTGTTTCGGGCTTACAAGCAGGTTTCGTACACAACCATTTTCAAACCAATTACATGCTGAGCGACGTAGACGGAACGCCCACACTCGTAAGAAACACCGCTGAAAAAGTAAAGACGAGCTTCATTAAGTACAGCTACTGCAAAATACCGATAATGATGGAATGGAAGAAAATGGTGCCTGGAAAACAGATGTATTTAGGCTTAGGCTGCTCGCTCGACATCAAGAGCGAAATAAAGAGCAAGTACAGAGTTGGCAGCAAACGCCATACCGTAAGCCGCAACTTGGACACGAACCCTGTGGGAGTGAACCTTGAAGCCTACTTCGGTTTCAATTCGTTCTCGGTCTACGCCCATTACAGTCTTACCAAACTGATGAACAGCGGCCCAGCCTGCCACCCCTTCGGTCTTGGTGTCGGCTTCGAACTCTAAAGCATATCCGGCTAAAAGGCAATACATCTGACCGATAAACCGAAAAAGATAGCACAAAGGCAGCGGCACCGTAAACCGTTCAGGCATTAAAAGGTTTACCCTTCTACACTGCCCTACTCGCCTGTTCGCTCCGCTTTTCAGCGGCGGAAAATAGACGATAAGCGTGTAAATATTTTTCACAAGCGCAACTATCGCATAAATATCTCACTATCAACACATTGCAAAACCTATTGTTTTGCAATCCCAAAGCGGCTGTTTTGCACGGTAAAAGCGTAGGTTTTGCGTTGCAAAAGAGCCGCTTTCGCAGTGTCAAATCGAAATTAGCGTTTTTCTTCGGAAGTTTCTTTACAAAAGCAAAGAGGAAGTCGATGCGTTACACCTTATATATAATATAGGGGCACGGCATAGCACCGAAAAATGGGAAGATAGGGCGTAAAACTCTCCTCCAACGAGGTTGGAAGGAAAGACCTACTCAGGTAAAAAACAGAAATACTGCAAGGGTAAAATTGGGGAACTTGTTTAAAACAATGATTTGTAAAGTTGAGTTGTCAAAAGGCAGCTTTTTTTTATGTTTTCCTTGCAACTTTAATAATTAATTTCGTATCTTTGCAATCGCTTTTAAAAAATCTTATACATTAACAAAATGTAATATTATTATAGCTATATAAATTTATGTATTTTACACTTTTAATCACCGTCTTCATTACGGCAGCCTTTTTGGTTGTTGCAGCTTATGTTACTGCAAAACTGTTGGGCCCCCGTTCTTACAATCCGACGAAAGGTGAACCTTACGAGTGTGGTATTCCTACCTACGGCACGTCTTGGTTGCCGATGCACGTGGGCTACTACTTGTTTGCAATCCTTTTCCTGATGTTCGACGTTGAAACTGTTTTCCTCTACCCTTGGGCAGTTGTGGTGAACACTTACGGCGTTTTGGCATTGGCAACGATTGGATTCTTTATGTTGGTGTTGGTTTTTGGCTTGGCTTATGCTTGGCGGAAAGGAGCGCTTGAATGGAAATAAGAAAACCGAAAATTAAGGCTTTGCCCTACGAGGAGTGGAAGGACAACGACACCTTGGAGAAGATGGCAAACGACCTGAACGATGGAGGTACGAACCTTGTGCTGGGCAATCTCGACCAGCTCATAAACTGGGGACGTAGCAACTCGCTGTGGTCGCTCACGTTCGCTACATCTTGCTGTGGCATTGAGTTCATGGCAGTGGGCTGTGCGCGCTACGACTTCTCTCGTTTTGGATTTGAAGTAACCCGTAACTCGCCACGTCAGGCAGACTTGATTATGTGTGCAGGTACCATAACGAACAAGATGGCACCTGCATTGAAGCGTCTGTACGACCAGATGGCAGAGCCTAAATACGTGATTGCCGTAGGTGGTTGCGCTATTTCGGGCGGACCTTTCAAGGACAGCTACCACGTAATGCGTGGCATCGACGAGATTATTCCTGTCGATGTTTACATTCCTGGCTGCCCTCCACGCCCCGAAGCCATCATATACGGTATGATGCAGTTGCAACGAAAAGTGAAAGTTGAGAAATTCTTCGGTGGTGCAAACCACAAGCAAACAGCAGAGGAGAGTTTGCTCGGCAAGAGTAATCAGGCACTTATCTTTGAGAACAAGCTGGGCATTTCAGCCGAAGAAATCAAGGAAAAGCGCGAGGCTGAATGGGAAGCGGAACACAAGCCCGCACCCAAACCTGCACGCCCTGCCGCTGCAAAGCCTGCTGCAGCAGAGCCAAAGAAGGACACCATCGTTGTAGACAAGCCTGTTACGAAAGAAGATGTAGAAAAGTTAGGCAAGGAATTGGACAAGCTGAACGAAGCTGAAGCAAAACAAGAACCTACCGACAACAATACAGCAGCTAACTAATAAATAAGGTACGGAAAAATGAAATTAGAAAACAAAGAGTTTGGTTTTGAGCGTTTTGCCGACGAAATGGCGAAACTGAAAAAGGAACAGCATTTCGACTACCTTGTAACAATCGTTGGAGAAGACTTCGGCGCAGAAGAAGGTCTTGGCTGTATCTATATACTTGAAAATACGCAAACCCACGAACGCTGCTCTGTAAAGCAAATAGCAAAGCAGGTGGAGCAAGACCACGTAATACCATCGGTGTACAACCTATGGGCTGACGCCGACTTGCTGGAACGTGAGGTTTACGACTTTTATGGCATAAAGTTTCTCGGACACCCCGACATGCGTCGTCTCTTCCTGAGAAACGACTTCGTGGGCTACCCACTTCGCAAGGACTACGACATGGATCCAGCGAAGAATATGTACACCACCGACGACGACATCGAACTGGACACAACCACCGAATGGAACCTCAACGCCGACGGCAGACTGACGGCTACCACACACAAGCTGTTCACAAGCGACGAATTCGTGGTGAACATCGGCCCTCAGCACCCATCAACCCACGGTGTATTGCGCCTGCAGACCGTGCTCGACGGCGAGAACGTGAAGCGCATCTACCCACACCTCGGCTACATTCACCGCGGTATAGAGAAGATGTGCGAATCGTACACCTACCCCCAGACACTCGCATTGACCGACCGTATGAACTACCTCTCGGCGATGATGCACCGCCACGCATTGGTAGGCGTCATCGAAGAGGCTATGGGCATAGAGCTTTCGGAGCGCATTCAGTATATTCGTACCATTATGGACGAGTTGCAGCGCATCGACAACCACTTGCTCTACACATCGTGCTGCGCACAGGACTTGGGCGCACTCACGGGTATGCTCTACGGTATGCGCGACCGCGAACACGTGCTGAACGTGATGGAGGAGACAACGGGCGGACGACTGATTCAGAACTATTATAGAATAGGTGGACTGCAAGATGACATCGACCCGAACTTCGTGGAGAACACAAAGAAGCTCTGCAAGTATCTGCGTCCGATGATTCAGGAATATCTCGACGTGTTTGGCGACAACGTCATCACACACCAGCGTTTCGTAGGCATCGGTACGATGGACGAAAAAGACTGTATCAGCTACGGCGTTACAGGTCCTGCAGGTCGTGCAAGCGGCTGGCGCAACGACGTTCGCAAGCATCACCCATACGCCGTGTACGACAAAGTGGACTTTGAAGAGGTGGTAATGACGGGCGGCGACTCTATGGACCGCTACTATTGCCACATCAAGGAGATGTATCAGAGCCTCGACATCATCGAGCAACTCATCGACAACATTCCCGAAGGCGACTTCTACATCAAGCAGAAGCCTATCATCAAGGTTCCAGAAGGACAGTGGTACTTCTCTGTGGAAGGAGCAAGCGGCGAGTTTGGCGCATACCTCGACTCACGAGGCGACAAGAGTCCGTACCGCTTGAAGTTCCGTCCGATGGGCTTGACCTTGGTGGGCGCAATGGACAAGATGCTGAAAGGTCAGAAGATTGCCGACCTTGTAACAACAGGTGCAGCACTCGACTTTGTCATTCCCGACATCGACCGCTAAGAGAGAAACGATATATAAGTAATGAATTAAGAAATAAATCATATACATGTTCGATTTTAGTATAGTAACAAGATGGTTCGACGAGCTGCTAAGGCACACCTTGGGGCTTGGCGATTTCGGTGCCATTCTTATCGAGTGTGTGGTAGTAGGCTTGGCAATAATCATTGGCTATGCCGTGCTTGCCATCGTGCTCATTTTTATGGAACGTAAGGTTTGTGCTTATTTCCAGTGCCGTATCGGCCCTGTCCGTGTAGGTTGGTGGGGTACGCTGCAAGTGCTTGCCGACGTGTTGAAAATGCTTATCAAGGAAATTTTCACCGTAGATAAAGCCGACAAGCTGCTTTACTACCTTGCACCTTTCCTCGTAATAGCCGCATCAATCGGAACATTCTCGTTCCTTCCATGGAACAAGGGCGCGGAAGTGCTCGACTTCAACGTGGGAATCTTCCTTGTAACAGCCATCAGCTCTATCGGTGTGCTCGGCGTTTTCATCGCTGGTTGGGCAAGTAACAACAAGTACTCTGTGCTTTCTGCCATGCGTGCAGGCGTTCAGATGATTTCCTACGAACTCTCGTTGGGTATCTGCCTCATCTCAGCCGTTATACTTACAGGCACCATGCAAATATCTGGCATCGTCGAAGCACAGACAGGTCCGTGGCAGTGGCTTATCTTCCAAGGCCATATCCCAGCCGTGCTCGGCTTCCTCGTGTTCTGCATTGCAGGTAACGCAGAGGCGAACCGCGGTCCGTTCGACTTGGCAGAAGCCGAGAGCGAACTTACTGCCGGCTATCACACAGAGTATAGCGGTATGGGCTTCGGTTTCTATTACTTGGCAGAATACCTCAATCTCTTTGTGATTTCAGGTCTTGCCGCAACTATCTTCCTTGGTGGTTGGGCACCTATTAATATAGGTATCGAAGGCTTCGACGCCCTTATGAACTATATTCCAGGCATTGTTTGGTTCCTCGGAAAGACCTTTGTTGTAGTATTCCTTCTTATGTGGATACGCTGGACATTCCCACGTCTGCGTGTAGACCAGATACTGAAGCTCGAATGGAAATACCTTATGCCGCTCAGCCTCATCATCTTGGTGCTTATGACAGTGTGCGTGGCGTTCGGCTGGACCTTCACAATCGCATAAAAGGCAATCATAAAGTAGAAATTAAGAATTCATTATTCTAATGGAAAAAAAAGAATCATATTTCGGTGAAATAGGAAGTGCTTTTAAGACATTGGCTACTGGTTTGAAGACAACCATGAAGGAATACTTCACGCCAAAGTCTACCGAGCAGTATCCTGAAAACCGTAAGACAACACTCCACGTGGCAAAACGCCACCGCGGACGTTTGGTCTTTAAGCGTGATGAAAGCGAGAACTACAAATGCGTTGCTTGCCTTATGTGCGAAAAAGCCTGCCCTAACGGCACTATCCGCATAGCAAGCGAAATGCGCGAAGACCCCGAAACAGGTAGAAAGAAGCGTGCGCTGTTGGACTACCAGTACGACCTCGGCGACTGTATGTTCTGCCAATTATGTGTAAACGCCTGCAACTTCGATGCCATTGAGTTTACAAACGATTTCGAGAATGCTGTTTTCGACCGTTCGCAACTCGTGCTGCATCTGAACGAAGAGGTTTACAAGGGCGGTTCACTGCCTAACCTTATCGAGGGCGGAGCCGATTGGGAAGTTGGAACATTTAACACTAAAACCAAATAAAAGAGGAGATAAAGTTATGGCTAAATTAATTGTGTTTGCGATTTTGGCAGTAGCGATACTCGGTTCTGCAGTATTCTGCGTGTCTACAAAGCGCATCATGCGAGCTGCAACAGCATTGCTGTTCGTGCTCTTTGGCGTAGCAGGTCTTTATTTCCTGCTTGACTATACATTCCTTGGTGCTGCACAAATCAGCATTTACGCTGGCGGTATCACCGTGATGTATGTATTTGCTATCCAGTTGGTAAGCAAGCGAACGCTTCAGGGTTTGTCTGAAAGATGGCTCGGAAAGCGCACCCTTCTTGCAGCACTCATCGCATTGGTGGGCGTTGCCACAGTGTTAGGTGTGTTCCTGAAGAACAAGATTTTCAATGAATTGGTGTCTACCAACACATCAAGCACAGAAGTTTCAATGCAGGTTATCGGTAAAAACCTTATGAGTGCCGACAAGTATGGCTATGTATTGCCGTTCGAGTTCATCTCTGTTTTCTTGCTTGCGTGCATCATTGGCGGCTTGGTTATCTTGAATAAACAGAAAAAAGAGGAGGTAGAAGAATGATACCAGTAGAATATTTTTTCATCCTTAGCGGACTGTTGTTTTTTATTGGAGTCTTTGGCTTTGTAACCCGACGCAACCTTGTTGCAATGCTTATCTCCATCGAGTTAGTTCTCAATAGCGTAGACCTTAACTTTGCAGCTTTCAATCGTTTGCTCTATCCAGATGGATACGAAGGTATGTTCTTCACTATCTTCTCTATCGGTGTGAGTGCAGCTGAATCTGCGGTTGCGTTAGCTATTATTATTAATGTTTACCGACATCTGCACAGCGACCAGGTGAACAGTATTGAAAATATGAAATTATAAGGAAAAGCTATGTTTGATTACGCATTTTTGATACTTCTTCTACCTTTCTTGAGCGCAATCGTTTTAGGATTGGCAGGTATGAAGATGCCTAAACCGGTGGCAGGTATCATCGGCACATGTATTGTGGGCGCGCTTTTTGCCTTGAGTCTCTACACTGCTTATCAGTATTTCTTCTTTACAGGCGAATATACTGCTATGGGTGAGACCTTCAATGTAGTAGACGGACGCTTGGCAAATGGTGTTTATCCGACTGTTACGGTCTTCAACTTCACGTGGTTGAGATTCTCAGAGTTACTGACATTTAATATTGGTTTCCGTCTAAGTCCTATCAGCGTGATGATGCTTATCGTCATTACCACTGTCAGCTTCATGGTTCACATCTACTCGTTCGGCTATATGGCAGAGCGCGATAAGAACTATAAGTTCGAGGAATACGAGCACGGTTTCCAGCGTTTCTATGCCTACCTGTCATTGTTTACAATGTCGATGTTAGGTCTTGTGGTGGCAACCAACGTTTTCCAGATGTATCTTTTCTGGGAGTTGGTGGGTGTCTGCTCTTATTTGCTCATTGGTTTCTACTATCCAAAGCACACTGCCGTGCATGCAAGTAAGAAGGCTTTCATCGTTACACGCTTTGCCGACTTGTTCTTCCTGATGGGTATTCTGTTCTTCAGCTTCTACGTCAAGACGTTCAACTTCGACTTATCGGTCGATGCAAACTTGGTAGACCAGCTGCAAAACGTAGCTACCGACCCTTCAACAGCTTGGGTTATCCCGACAGCACTGTTCCTTATGTTCATCGGTGGTGCAGGTAAGTCAGCCATGTTCCCACTCCACATCTGGTTGCCAGATGCCATGGAGGGTCCAACACCTGTATCGGCGTTGATTCACGCTGCTACTATGGTTGTTGCCGGTGTATTCCAAGTGGCAAGTTTGTTCCCCATCTACATTCAGTTCGGTGCTATCGAGCAACTTCACTGGATTGCCTACATCGGAGCCTTCACCGCTTTCTATGCTGCCGCAGTAGCTTGCTGCCAAAGCGATATTAAGCGTGGTTTGGCGTTCTCAACCATTTCTCAGATTGCCTACATGCTCGTTGCGCTCGGCGTTTGCTATGCCCTCGACAACGAAGAAGGTGGTTTGGGCTATATGGCTTCAATGTTCCACTTGTTCACCCACGCCATGTTCAAGGCGTTGTTGTTCCTCTGTTCCGGTGCCATCATCGTTATCATTGGCAGCAACTTCAAGGAGTACATGGGCGGTTTGCACAAGTATATGCCGATAACGAACGCTTGTTTCCTCATCGGTTGTATTGCAATCAGCGGTGTATGGCCACTTGCAGGTTTCTTCTCTAAGGACGAAATCGTGAGTGCCTGCTTCCAGTTCTCTCCTGCTTTGGGTTGGTTTATGACCTTAGTATCGGGTATGACAGCTTTCTATATGTTCCGTTTGTACTACGTTATCTTCTGGGGCAAGTCTTATTATGAGGAGGATCCAGAGAACCGTCGCCGTCCACAGGAAGTTCCTTTCGTTATGTGGGGACCGTTGGTATTCCTTGCTATCATTTCAATCTTTGCAGGTTGGATTCCATTCGGTCACTTCGTTTCAGCGACAGGTCAGAGTGCCGACATTCATTTGCAGCACTTCCACTTCTCAAGTGTAGCTTGGTTCAGCCTCTTGGCAGCTGCCATCGGCATTTCACTTGCTACATGGATGTATATGCCTAAGAACAATCCTGTTGCCGACAAACTTGCGAAACGCATGCCAGGACTTCACAAGGCTGCCCTCAACAGATTCTATATTGACAACGCTTGGCAGTTCTTCACCCACAAGATTGTTTTCCGTTGCTTCTCTATTCCTATTGCTTGGTTCGACCGTCAAGTTGTCGATGGTACGTTCAACTTCCTTGCTTGGGGTACTCAGGAAGCGGGCGAGAGCATTCGTCCTTGGCAGAGTGGCGACGTTCGCCATTATGCAATTTGGTTCATAACAGGAACTGTGGCTTTAACATTAGTAATACTTTGCTTGATATAAAGAGATGAGTTGGATTTTAACAATATTTGTAATAATCCCCGTACTGATGCTTTTCGGCCTTTGGGTCGCTAAGAACGACAATCAGGTACGCGGCGTGATGGTAGCAGGAGCCTCTGCCTTGTTGATTGGTGCTATATGGCTCACCGTCTATTTTGTTCAACAGCGGGCAGCTGGAAATACCGATACCATGCTATTGGCAAACTCTGTAATGTGGTTTAAACCGCTGAACATTGCCTTTGCAGTGGGTGTCGATGGTATTTCTGTCGTAATGATTTTGCTTTCAGCAATCATTGTCTTCACGGGTACATTTGCCAGTTGGCAGCTTGAACCGATGAAGAAGGAATACTTCCTTTGGTTCGTACTGCTGTCATCGGGTGTGTTCGGTTTCTTTATTTCAACCGATATGTTCACCATGTTCATGTTCTACGAAGTGGCATTGATACCTATGTACCTTCTCATTGGTGTATGGGGAACAGGCGCGAAGGAATATTCAGCCATGAAGCTTACCCTTATGTTGATGGGCGGTTCTGGCTTGCTTATCTTCGGTTTCCTCGGTATCTACTACTTCAGTGGCGGTTCTACGATGGACGTTATCGAGCTGGCAAAGATGCACGCAATGTCGAAAGAGGTTCAAAACATCTTCTTCCCATTCGTATTCATCGGCTTTGGTATCCTCGGTGCGTTGTTCCCATTCCACACATGGTCGCCCGACGGTCATGCTTCAGCCCCTACGGCTGTGTCAATGCTCCACGCAGGTGTATTGATGAAGTTGGGAGGCTACGGCTGTTTGCGCATTGCCATGTTCATTATGCCTGACGCGCTCGAGATGTGGGCACCCGTTTTCCTCGTCCTCACAACGGTTTCTGTGGTTTACGGTGCGCTCTCTGCCTGTGTTCAGACCGACTTGAAGTACATTAACGCCTACTCTTCAGTTTCTCACTGTGGTATGGTGCTCTTCGCTTTGGTTATGACAACGCAGACCGCCATTACAGGTGCAATCCTCCAAATGCTTTCACACGGTTTGATGACTGCCTTGTTCTTTGCCTGCATCGGTATGATTTACCACCGCGCAGGAACACGCGACGTTCGCTACCTTGGCGGTTTGATGAAGGTAATACCATTCCTTGCCGTTTCTTATGTAGTGGCAGGTTTGGCTAACCTCGGCTTGCCAGGCTTCTCAGGCTTCATTGCCGAAATGACCATCTTCGTTGGTTCGTTCGAGAACGGCGGCACTTTCCACCGCGTTTGTACACTTGTTGCCTGCACATCAATCGTTGTTACGGCGGTCTACATTCTGCGCGTGGTGGGCAAGATTCTGTTCCAGACCATTCCTAACCAGAAGTTCAACGAGCTTCACGATGCTACTTGGGACGAACGCTTCTCTATTGCAGGACTCATCTTCTGCGTTGCAGGACTCGGACTTTTCCCTCTGTTCTTCGAGGATATGATTATCGATGCTGTCGGTCCAATCTTCGACCACATCATCGCATACGTTCCAAATTTAGGTAATCTTTAATAAAGTAGCAAAAAAATGAATTATACTGATTTCTTTAAAATGATTCCAGAGGCAAGTCTTGTTGCCGTTCTGATAATCCTTTTCGTTGCTGACTTTATTTCAGCAAAGACCGAAGAACGCAAGTGGTTCAACCCCTTGGCTTGTGCGCTCCTGCTTGTAAACACCATCGTTTGCCTGTTCCCGATGCAGCCCGAAGAAGCCTTTGGCGGAATGTACATTACTTCGGCTGCGGTAAATGTTATGAAGGCAATTCTCGCTTTCGGTACGTTCATCGTGGTGCTGCAAAGCCGCGTGTGGGCAGGAAAGAGCGGAAAAGAGGGCGAATTCTATATGCTTGTCGTTTCAACTCTGTTGGGTATGAACACAATGATGAGCGCAGGAAACTTCCTTATGTTCTTCCTTGGTTTGGAAATGGCATCTGTGCCGATGGCGTGCGTGGTGGCTTTCGACGCCTACCGTAACAATTCTGCCGAAGCAGCAGCCAAGTTCATTCTCACCGCAACCTTCTCAAGCGGTGTAATGCTCTATGGTATCAGCTTCATTTATGCAGCTTACGGCACAATGTACTTCAACGATATTGCTGCCAACATACAGGCTACACCACTCACCATCATGGGTTTGGTGTTCTTCTTCAGCGGTCTTGGCTTCAAGATTTCGCTCGTTCCGTTCCACTTCTGGACAGCCGACACCTACCAAGGTGCGCCTACCACAGTTACGGGCTACCTCAGCGTAATCTCTAAAGGTGCTGCCGCTTTCACCCTGTTGAGCATTCTGTTCCACGTCTTCGCCAGTATGATAGCTTACTGGCACGTACTTATGATGATTGTCATTGCACTTTCCATCACCATTGCCAACCTCTTCGCTATCCGCCAAGGCGAATTGAAACGCTTCATGGCGTTCAGCTCTATCTCGCAGGCAGGCTACATCATGCTTGCTGCATTGGGCAACAATTGGGACGCATCAATAGCATCGCTAAGCTACTACGTACTTATCTACGTGGTTGCCAATATGGCTGTGTTCACCATCATCTCGGTTGTAGAACAGAACAATGGCGGCAAGACCGACATTTCAGACTACAATGGTTTCTACAAAACCAACCCACGTTTGAGTTTCCTTATGACCATTGCCATGTTCTCGCTCGGTGGTATCCCTCCGTTTGCAGGTATGTTCTCTAAGTTCTTCGTCTTTATGTCGGGCGTTAAGGGAGCAGACATCACCACAACCGAAGGTGCTTGGATTTACGGCATACTCTTCATTGCACTGATAAACACAGTCGTTTCGCTTTACTACTACCTCAAGATAGTAAAGGCAATGTACATTACACGTTGCGACACTCCTATGCCAACCTTCAAGAGCGACACCAACACCAAGTTTGCCCTTGCCGTTTGCACAACGGGCATCGTACTTTTCGGTGTCTTCAGTTGCGTTTACGAATGGATTGCAGCAGCTATCTAAGCAAGCAAAGATACACTTTAAATAATAAGAAAACGCCTAAAGGAAGGGTTCCTTTAGGCGTTTTCTTTTTCCAAAACCAAAACATCTAAAAACTTCCTATAGCACCTAGTTTCCCTAGGATATCTAAAAAACCTGGTACTGTCCTATAAAAGTGTGTAAGCCCCTTTTTTCTTATCTTTGTATTTG
>OGWW01000895.1_pt1 | contig 18152 bp, 18 predicted proteins | sample 1576131 | NCBI WGS metagenome assembly OGWW01 (sample SAMEA3541576, study PRJEB24748) | human gut metagenome | biome: human gut; feature: human-associated habitat; material: faeces | place: China | collected 2012 | reverse complement strand
GGTGGTTACCCAAAATAATATCTTTAAACTGGTTCATCCCCGCATTGGTAAACATGAGGGTCGGATCATCTTTAATCACCATGGGAGCCGATGGAACGATCTGATGTCCTTTCGACTCAAAGAAATTCTTGAATGAATCTCTGGTTTCTTTTGCAGTTAACATATATCTTTTTAGCTTTGTTAGTTTTTCAGACTTCAAGTTTTTTAGTTTATACAGAATGTATGGAAAGAGTTCTTTGAAGGTCTTAATAACTTAAAAAGTAAAGAACTCAAAAATATAAAAACTTAAAAAACAGTGCAAAGATAGCTTGTTTTTATTATTTTTGCCCCATTAACTATCGAAATATTTCCTAAGATGCGCAAAGTTTACTACATCTATAATCCGCGAACGCAGACCTATGACCGAATTTATCCTACTGTCCGGCAACGGGCATTGAGTATTCTCCGTCGTCTTTTTATCGGTATGGGGCTGGGAGCCGGTAGTTTTATTGTACTATTGCTCATATTCGGTTCTCCTTCCGAGAAAGAATTGAGGATGGAAAACAGCCGTTTACTGGCACAATACAATGTGCTTTCCCGCCGATTGGATGATGCATTGGGAGTATTGCAGGATGTACAGCAGCGTGATGATAATTTGTATCGTGTTATTTTACAAGCTGATCCGGTGTCTCCGGCTATCCGTAAAGCGGGATATGGTGGCACTAATCGTTATGAAGAGCTGATGGATCTGGTAAATTCTAAATTGGTAGTGAACACTACTCAGAAATTGGATTTACTTACTAAACAGCTATATATTCAGTCTAAATCATTTGATGATGTAGTGGCAATGTGTAAAAATCAAGATGAAATGCTTAGATGCATGCCAGCCATTCAGCCAATTTCGAATAAGGACTTAAAGAAGACGGCTTCCGGATACGGGACACGTATTGACCCTATTTATGGTACTGCTAAGTTTCATGCCGGTATGGATTTCTCTGCCAATCCCGGGACGGATGTGTATGCTACCGGAGATGGAGTGGTTGTCAAGATGGGTTGGGAGACAGGATATGGTAATACGATTGAAATAGACCATGGCTTTGGATATCGTACACGCTATGCACATCTTAGAGAATACAGAACAAAGCTTGGAAAAAAGGTAGTGCGTGGTGAAGTTATTGCCGGAGTAGGCAGTACTGGTAAAAGTACGGGACCTCACTTGCATTATGAAGTACATTTTAAAGGGCAGGTGATGAATCCGGTGAACTATTATTTTATGGATTTGAGTGCAGAAGATTATGATAGGATGATTCAATTGGCTGCTAACCACGGTAAAGTATTTGACTAAAGATGGGCATTAATACAGATAAGAATTTTAAGTTATATTATTCGATAGCTGAGGTTGCAGAGATGTTTGATGTAAATCAGTCTTTGCTTCGTTTCTGGGAGAAAGAATTTCCTCAGATTGCGCCTAAGACAAGTGGGCGGGGGGTACGTCAGTATCGTAAGGAAGATGTGGATACTATTGCCTTGATTTATCATTTGGTAAAGGAGAAAGGAATGACTCTGCCTGGTGCGCGCCAAAAGTTGAAAGATAATGGAGAGGCCACCATTCGCAACTTCGAAATAGTCAATCGCTTGAAGGATATCAGAGAAGAATTACTGTCTATAAAAAAAGAACTGGACGAACGATAATCGCCGTCCGGCTCTTTAGCTTATTCATTTGATCTTTAATCTTTTTAATTCTCTACACGCGTTACAGATTTAATATTCTGAATCTTTCGCAGGTTATCACAGATTGCTTTAACATCATCTACATCGTGCACATAGAGTTGTACTTTCCCTTCAAAGATACCATCATTGGTTTCTATATCCAACTTACGAATGTTTACGTTAAGTTGTCGTGATATGACTTGAGTGATTTCGTTTAAAAGTCCCATACTATCTATGCCTTTGATATAAATATACACAAGGAAAGAGAGTACTTTATGTGTGTCCCATACGGTGGCAATAATACGGTTACCATAACTGCTTTTCAATTTGGCTGCTACCGGACATTGGCGCTTATGGATGATGACGCGGTCATTTTCATCTATATAACCCAAAACATCGTCTCCCGGAATAGGATGACAGCATTCTGCTATGATATACTGTTTTTGTAGTGCTTCTTCGGTAAGCTTCAATATCTGTTTCGGATTAATAGCTTCTTTTTCCTGTACCTCTTTTTCTTCCGGTTGTTTTTCTTTATTTCCTTCTCCAAAGGAGAAGGTCAGGTATTTTTTCCAGTTACTGCTTTGCTTTTCTTTTAATTCATTCTTGTCGGCATCTCCTAAAATAATACTTTTGTTCCCTATGGCTATAAATAGTTCTTCTTCATTCTTCATGTTATGCAACTTGGACAACTTCGCGATGATCACATTATCCGGACGGATTTCCTCTTTTTTAAGAAACTCGTTAAGAAGCTCTTCTCCTTCTTTCTGGTTAATTTTCCGTTCCTTACGCAGAATGGCAGCTATTTTGGCACGAGCTCGCGCCGTGGTGGCAAATACCTCCCATTGGGGTTGTACACGTTGTGATTTGGAAGTCAGAATTTCTACCTGGTCACCACTTTGCAGTTTGTGGCTCAGAGGGACCAGCTTGTGATTTACTTTTGCACCGATACAGTGACTGCCGATGTCTGTATGTAATGAGAAAGCAAAATCCAGTGCTGTGGAATTCTGAGGCATGGTTTTGAGTTCACCTTTTGGTGTGAACACAAATATTTCGGAGGCAAACAGGTTGAGTTTGATTGTATCCAGGAAGTCAATAGCATCCGGTTGAGGATCATCCAGGATTTCTTTGATGGTTTTCAACCACTTCTCAAGTTCTCCCTCGTCTTCACTACCGCCTCCTTCTTTGTATTTCCAATGGGCGGCAAATCCTTGTTCTGCAACGTCATTCATGCGTTCACTACGAATCTGGACTTCGATCCATTGTCCGTTGTTACCCATCAGGGTAACATGCAGTGCCTGATATCCATTGGCTTTAGGATGGCTAACCCAGTCGCGCAGGCGGTCTGGATGAGGTTTATATATTTTGGAGATAGATACATATATATCAAAACAGTCATTTAGCTCTTCTTCCGGATTTCTGGGTTCAAAGATTATACGTACAGCAAGCAGATCGTATATTTCTTCAAAAGGAACATGCTTGGTTTGCATCTTATTCCAAATAGAATAAATGGATTTGACGCGTGCCAATATGCGATATTTTAATCCCATCTTATCCAGTTGCTCTCGGATAGGTGCAGTGAAATCATTGAATACCTTATCTCGTTCTGCGGCAGTGGCATTCAGCTTTTCTTCAATTTCCAAATATTCTTCAGGATGTTCATACTTGAAGCTGAGATTCTCCAGTTCTGTTTTTATCTTATACAATCCCAGACGATTGGCCAAAGGGGCATAGATGTAAAGCGTTTCTCCTGCTATTTTATATTGCTTGTTGGGCAACATGGAACCCAGTGTACGCATATTATGCAGACGGTCGGCAATCTTAATCAGAATTACACGAATATCGTCTGACATGGTGAGCAATAACTTCTTAAAGTTTTCCGCCTGAGCCGATGCACGATCACCAAATATCCCACCGGATATTTTGGTCAGTCCATCTACGATTTGTGCAATCTTAGGACCAAAGATGTTCTCAATGTCTTCTACTGTATAATCTGTATCCTCTACGACATCATGAAGTAAGGCTGCGCAGATAGAAGTTGAACCCAAGCCTATCTCGTTACATACAATTTTAGCAACAGCTATCGGGTGCATAATATAAGGTTCACCGGAACGGCGTTTAATACCTTTATGTGCCTGATTGGCGAAATTGAATGCTTTTGTTATAATCTCAACACGTTTGCGATGCTTGGTTGCAAGATAATCGTTCAGTAGTTCCTGGAACGCTTGATCGATCATCTCTTCTTCTGCCAGTTCTTTTGGGGGTATATTAGTATCCATAAATGTCATCTTTTCATTGCTTTCTGCAAAAATAAGCAATTTTCAACTCGATGCAAGCAAAGATGTATTTATTTGTATATTTTCAGTTGTTTTCCTGCTGCAATCTTGGTATTTCGTAATCCGTTCCAGCTTTGGATATCTTTTATGCGAACTCCATATTTTGCTGCAATGGTTCCCAGTGTTTCCCCGCTTTTTATTTTGTGGTAGGTTGGCGTTCCTTTTCCAACAGAAGCTTTGGCCCTTGTATTGCTCGGTGGAGTATTATCATTGATAGCAATCGTTTTCCGGTTTCTGAATAACTCATCAGCCCGGTGAGCATAAATTGTATCTTGCTGATCGATAAATATACTAATGTGGCTTTGTGGCAGGCGAAGCGTGTAGGATTTGCTATCTCCCGGGATTATGTTCTTTTTATATTGGGGATTAAGACTTTTTATCTGGTCGATATTAACTCCACAGATGTCTGCGATCTGTTCAAAGTGCAGATTCTTATTTACTTGAACCGTATCTGTACTGGCAGGAATATTTGTTTCCATCGGGCAAATGTTATGATCGCAGTAGTAGGTCATTACATAGTTGGCTGCAATAAAAGCCGGTACATATCCGCGGGTTTCTTTGGGCAGGAGATTGTATATATCCCAATAATCCGTTTTACCGTTTGCGCGGCGTATGGCCTTGTTAATTGTTCCCGGGCCGCAGTTGTAAGCTGCAATAACAAGGTTCCAGTCGCCATATATGGCGTATAGCTCTTTCAGATAACGTGCTGCCGCCCAAGTTGCCTTAATCGGGTCACGGCGTTCGTCCACAAGACTATTTGAGTCAAGCCCATACATCTTACCTGTAGCCAGCATAAATTGCCACAGCCCAGAAGCTCCTGCACGGGATACGGCAGAAGGATTTAAAGCTGATTCAATGATAGGCAGATATTTGAGTTCCAGTGGGAGGTTGTAGGCATCGAGTGCTTCTTCAAAAATAGGCATGTAAAAATTACAGGCACTCAACATAAAAGAGACCTGATTGCGCAGACGTCCTGCATACATATCAATAAATTTGCGTACAATTTCATTATACGGCATTTCCATGATAGCGGGGATGCGCGAAAGACGGTCGATATAGACAGAGTCACTGAACAGTGGATTCACTTCAGAAGTACTGCAATCTTTGCCTAAATCGATATAGTTTTTAGCTTTCCAGTCATTAAGCAGGCTGTCAAGCGGATAAGTCATACTTTTCGGAAGGTCGATACTTTCCTGGCGCTCGGTTCCGTTTTCTTTGATAATTACGTCTACACTTTGTGCTTTTACCTGTGTGCTTGCTAACAGGAAAAAGAGAATAAAGGGGTGATAGTTTTTTAGTTTTTTCATTCTTAGTTGTTGATCTTCAGTTGTTTTTAAAACCTAAAGCTACATTGTACACCTACCGATTTATTCATCGGGCGGAATTGGTCGTTAATAATTGTTGGCTCAACCCGCAGACTTAAATCCGGGGTAATATCAAAATTCGATAATTCTGCATCAACATAAGCGTCGATTACAGAGATCAGATATACACCGATAAAAGCGAATATACTAAGATCTCGATAGCGACGGAACATATCTTTACGTTTTCGTAAAACTTCTTTGGCCTGGCTGTCTGAATAACCTGTAGGAGGTAAAATGTCAAGATGACTATTAGTTGTAGGGTCACTATCCATTATATCCAGATAAGCTTGCGAGTAATCTTTATACATCTTCCCGTTCCAGCTTAGTGCATAAGCACATCCGGCAAATCCTCCATAAATAATGGGAAGTTTCCAGAACTTACGATTGTAAATTTGTCCTCCTCCCGGGAAAACGATTGCCAGCCAGGTGGCCTTTGTCGGATTAGGAGTCCAGATTTTCTCTGGAATGGCAGGAGGCACAGTATCTTTGGGTTGGGGCAGGACTACAGCTGTCTCTATCTCTTTGAGATTTTTCTTATTGGCCTTATCCAACCGGTCAGCTACTATAGGAGGTCCGGCCTGCATTTGGGTACTGTCTATTTTAAGTGCAGTGATACTATCTCTACTGAGCAGAGCTCTGTTTGTGCCCAAAGAATCTTTCTCTGCCGGACTATTGGTCTCACGATGCCGGCGCGCACGTGCTTTAGGAGCTTCACGTACTGTTACGGAGTCGTGTGGTGTAACCTTGACAGGTTCTTGTGCATACACATCAATCCCTGCTACCTGTAGAAAACAGAGAAGCAGGGTGATGATATATGGTTTGTATATCTTATATTTCCTTGTCATTTACTTCTTTAACGTGTCGAAGATTTCCATGATACGTTCCAGATCTTCTTCGTTGTTGAAGGGGATGCTGATTTTACCTTTTCCTTTCTCAGAACAGGTCAACTGTACCTTGGTATTGAAAAATCCCGAAAGATGTTGCTTTAGCATGTTGAATTCTTCCGGTAGTTTGGAACGCTTTGGTGTGATTTTGCGTGTTCCGCTTTTTACGGTTTCTCCTTCGCTCAGTGATTTTACAATCTCTTCTACTTTGCGTACGGAGTAATCGTGCTCCAATATCTCTTCGAATATTTTTACTTGCAGTTTAGGGTCTCCCAACGTAATTAATGCGCGGGCATGTCCCATATCAATTTGTTTGTTTTGCAATGCCATCTGAATTGGTGCCGGTAACTTCAACAAGCGCAAATAGTTGGCAATAGTAGTACGTTTCTTACCTACTCGTTCGCTGAGACGTTCCTGCGTCAATTCATATTGTTCCAGCAAATGTTGATAGGCAAGGGCTATTTCTACTGCGTTAAGATCTTCACGCTGAATATTTTCAATCAGCGCCATTTCCATTACGTTTTCATCATCGGCTGTGCGGATATAGGCTGGGATTGTTTTTAACCCCGCTTTAAGTGAGGCTCTGTAACGGCGTTCTCCAGCTATAATCTGATATTCATCCTCCGTAAGCTTACGCAATGTGATAGGTTGGATAATACCGATTTCAGAGATAGAATCTGCCAGTTCCTGCAATGCCGTTTCGTCGAATTCCCGACGTGGCTGATTCGGATTAACAGAGATTTGTGACAACTCTATCTCATTAATAGACGAAGAACCTTCGGTCTTTACTTCATCCATTGAAAGCAGAGCGTCTAACCCGCGGCCTAATGCATTTCTTCTTTGTGTTGCCATATACCTCGTTTATTTACTATTTCTGTTGATAATTTCTTGTGCTAATGCCATATGATTTTTGGCTCCGGTTGATTCTGCATCATATAAGATGGTTGGTATACCGTAACTGGGAGCTTCGCTTAGTTTGACATTACGCTGTATTACAGTCTTAAATACCAATTCCTGAAAATGGCGTTTTACCTCATCGTATATCTGATTGGCCTGACGCAGGCGTGAGTCATACATTGTCAGTAAGAATCCTTCTATTTCCAGTGCCGGGTTAAGTTTAGATTTTATAATTTTAATGGTATTCAATAATTTACTGATTCCTTCGAGAGCGAAGTATTCAGCCTGCACAGGGATGATTACAGAATCAGCAGCGGTCAGTGCGTTAATAGTGATGAGCCCCAGCGAAGGCGAACAGTCTATTAATATATAATCATATTCTTCCTTCAGAGGGGTTAACACTTCTTTCAATATCTTTTCGCGGTTCTTCAGATTTAGCATTTCTATTTCTGCTCCTACCAGATTGATATGTGAAGAGATGACTTTCAGTGATTCAATTTCTGTGTCATGGATAGCATCCTGTACATCAGCTCTATCTATAATACATTCATAGATTGTACACTCTGATTGCTTAATATCAACTCCCAGACCGGATGAAGCATTTGCCTGTGGGTCTGCGTCAACCACCAGTACTTTTTTTTCGAGTGTAGCGAGTGAGGCTGCGAGATTGATCGTAGTCGTTGTTTTACCTACACCGCCTTTTTGATTGGCCAAAGCAATTATTTTTCCCATATTATCTAATTTTATCGGCTGCGAAATAAGTGATAATAACTCAGAGCACCTACGAAAAAAGAGAAACTTTGCTGATTCTGTTGATAAGTCATCTGTTTTGTTAATAACTGAACAATGAAATCTTTATGTATTCCTTTTCCTGGCCTGCAAATATACATATTTATATTAAATAACGGGTTGCTTTTTTACTCACTTGCAGAAGATTAAGATTTGTAAACGCCTGCAAATGATTATGCGGGAAAGTAAATAATAACTCCTGTACCTTCTCAGAATACATATAACTAAATATCTTCAAAGTCTGGATGAAGGTTTAAAAAAGGGGAGAGTTGGTGATAAACGTTCTTTTTGCTACTTTTGTACTGAATTATAAAGACTAAGGAGATTATTATGGAAAATAAGCGACCTTTGATACTCATCTCTAATGATGATGGTGTCATGGCAAAAGGTATAAGTGAACTTATAAAGTTTCTTCGTCCGTTAGGCGAAATTGTAGTTATGGCGCCCGATACTGCCCGTTCGGGTAGTGGATGTGCTATTACCGTGACTCAACCTGTACATTATCAGTTAGTTCGTAAAGAGGTGGGATTGACCGTATACAAATGTTCGGGTACACCGGCTGATTGTATTAAACTGGCTTGGAATACAGTACTTGATCGGAAACCCGATTTGGTGGTAGGAGGTGTTAATCATGGTGATAATTCGGCAACGAATGTCCATTACTCCGGTACGATGGGAATTGTAATTGAGGGGTGTCTGAATGGGATTCCTTCTATTGGCTTTTCTCTTTGCAGTCATGATCCCGGAGCCGATTTTGAGTCAGCAGGCCCGTATATCCGTCAAATAGCTTCTCAGGTATTAGAAAAAGGATTACCTTTATTAACTTGTCTGAATGTAAATTTCCCTGATACAAAGGATATTAAGGGAATTAAAGTTTGTGAACAGGCTAAGGGGCGATGGACCAATGAATGGGAAGCTTGTCCCCGAAAGGGAGATAGCAATTATTTCTGGCTGATAGGAGAGTTTACAGATGATGAACCGGAGAATGAGAAGAATGATCATTGGGCACTTGCTAATGGTTACGTTGCCATTACTCCGACCAAAGTGGATGTGACGGATTATGAGTTTATGAACGAACTGAATAAATGGTTTGAATAATGAAATATTATCTCATTGTTGGCGAAGCTTCCGGTGATCTGCATGCCTCTCATCTGATGGCTGCATTGAAAGAAGAGGATCCGCAGGCCGATTTTCGTTTCTTTGGCGGTGACTTGATGGCTGCTGTTGGAGGGACGATGGTGAAGCATTATAAAGAATTAGCTTATATGGGATTTATTCCTGTATTGTTGCATTTGCGCACTATCTTTGCCAATATGAGGTGTTGTAAAGAAGATATAGTATCCTGGAATCCGGATGTTGTTATTCTGGTAGATTATCCAGGTTTCAATCTGAATATTGCAAAGTTTATTCACTCTCATACTCAAATACCTGTCTATTATTATATTTCGCCAAAGATATGGGCTTGGAAGGAATATCGGATAAAGAACATTAAACGTGATGTTGATGAGCTTTTTTCCATTCTTCCCTTTGAAGTTGAGTTTTTTGAAAAGAAGCACGGCTATCCGATACACTATGTTGGCAATCCTACGGTGGATGAGGTGACTGCTTTTTGTCATTCTCATTCGGAGAGTTTTGGAGATTTTATTCGCGACAATAATCTGGAGGATAAACCGGTTATTGCTCTTCTTGCCGGAAGTCGGAAGCAAGAGATAAAAGACAATCTTCCCGGTATGTTAAAAGCAGCTTCTGCTTTTCCTGATTATCAGTTGGTGCTGGCGGGAGCCCCTTCTATTACTCCTGAATATTATCAGCAATATGTAGGCGATGTGCAAGTGAAGATTATTTTCAATCAGACTTACCGGCTTTTGCAACACTCTGATGTGGCCCTGGTTACCTCTGGTACAGCAACATTGGAAACAGCACTTTTCCGGATTCCTCAAGTTGTATGTTATTATTTGGCATGTGGCAAGTTTGTGTCTTTTTTGCGTAAGCATATTCTGAAAGTAAAGTTTATTTCTCTTGTTAATTTGATAGCCGATCGTGAAGTTGTAAAGGAACTTGTTGCTGATACAATGACGGTTGAGAATATGAAAATAGAGTTGGAACGACTTTTGTTTAATAAGGAGTACCGCCGGAAAATGTTGGATGAATATGAATTAATGGCTCAACGTCTTGGTCCAGCTGGAGCTCCCCGGCATGCTGCTCGTGAAATGATGAAATTGCTTAAAAAATAAGCTATCTTTTGATAATAAATCTAAAGCCGGTGCAGTAAATGCCCGGCTTTTTTATTTATCTGATAGAAACAAAAAAGAAAGGAATACATATATGAAAAAGTTGAATTGTTTTTTCTTAGTGTTGTTATTGGTATTAATTCCTACTTTGCAATCATGTGATGAGAGTGATGGATATTCTATCGGACAACGTGGAGGGAGTTGGGCTACAGTTCGTGTAGTGAGTGGTGATACGTATTATTTAGAGTCCGATAATTATGGGAGTCTTTGGCCGGCTGCAACAAATGTTTATGGATTTAAACCGGTAGACGGTAAACGTATGCTTGTTGTTTTCAATCCTTTGTATGATAACTATGGGGAGTATGATATGGCTATTAAGGTTGAGAACCTATTTCCTGTTACAACGAAGCAGGTGGAAGACTTAACCTCAGAGAATGAAGAAGAGATAGGCAATGATCCGGTCTCTATTCTTAAAGGTGATATCTGGATTGCTAATGGATATCTGAATCTTATATTCGAACAGAACAGACCTGTTTATGGGCCACACCGGGTTAGTCTGGTGCGTAATACGATAGAGGAAGCAGAAGATGATGGATATATCCATTTAGAATATCGTTATAATACGCATAACGATCTGTCCGGTTGGTTTGGTTATGAACCTGTTTCATTTAATTTGAATTCTCTGGACTTTGAAGGAAAGAAGGGGTTGAAGTTGAAACTGAACTCATCCGTAAATGGCAAAATTGAGTTGACATTTAACGTGAAAGAAACGACGTCTGTCCCCAAAATAGCTCTAAACCTTGTTTATAACACACTGGAAGCAGGTAAGACGGAATAGTGTTTTGCCGGGCTTTCAATTAAAACGGGCCTGTCTTTGCTGTTGGAGACAGGCCCGTTTCTGTATATGAATCTTTTTTAAATCCATGTCAATGCGTACAGATAAACTACTGCTGGAGGTATCGCCATCAATGCACTATCAAACCGGTCTAACATACCACCATGTCCAGGAAGAATAGACCCGGAGTCTTTGATGTGAAGTTGGCGTTTTAATAATGATTCTGTAAGATCCCCCCAGGTACCAAAAACTACTACTACCAATGCGAGTCCCGCCCATTCTGCTACGCTCATAATCGGGAAGAAATGAGCAAATACAAAAGACGAAGCTATTGATACCATGCCTCCTCCAATAGAACCTTCCCACGATTTTTTAGGGGAGATACGTTCAAAAAGACGATGCTTTCCTATTAATGAACCTACACAATAAGCTCCTGTGTCACTCAACCAGATGAAGACGAAAATAGATAACGGCAATATCCGGTTGTAGCTTACAGAGGAATCTTCCGGATTATTGTGAAAAGCCAATGCACTCAATAAAGCGAAGGGTAATGCAATGTATAGTTGACTCAACATAGAGAAAGCCCAATTGAGCACAGGGCTTTCCTTCTTCAGATACAGTTCGCTAATCATCATGTAGAGAAGCAAAAGTAAATAAGGAAGGAATATTTTAGAGTCTGATGCATCAATGCAGAATCCCATTATAGCCAGAAACAGATAAGCTCCGCCCAACATGATAATGTTCTTATTGACGCTGACACCTTCTATATGATTGACCAGGCTACCAAATTCCCGTATTGTTAGAGCACTGATTACTATAAAAAGTGCTCCGAAACTGAATGGGTGATAGAGAATGCATCCTACCAATATGGCTACAAATAGTACCCCTGTGATCGCTCTTTGTATAAAATTGTTTTTCAACGTGTTTAGATTTTAATTTTGTAATTCGGTAACCGGTGTTTCTGCTGAGGCTTCAGCTTCCTTTTTGGCTTCCTTCTCTTCGTTCATTTTCTTTTCAAGAGCTTTCTCTGCATCTGCAGCGTCTTTACTTTCTTTAGCTGCCATGATTTCTTCAGAGCGTGATGCCCATGGACGTTTACCAAAGATACGTTCTACATCCTCCGCAAAGATAACTTCTTTGTCTATTAACAATTGAGCCAATTGATTATGTCCGTCTTTATGTTCGGATAGAATCTGTTTAGCCCGTTCGTATTGTTCGTTGACCATCTTTTTTACTTCCTCGTCAATTAATTCAGCTGTCTTTTCACTATAAGGACGATTGAAAGAATATTCATCATTGTTATAGTAACACAGATTAGGCAGTCTGTCGCTCATACCAAGATAAGCAATCATACCGTATGATTGTTTGGTGACGCGTTCTAAGTCGTTCATTGCTCCGGTTGAGATTCTTCCAAGGAATAAATCTTCTGCGGCACGTCCACCTAAAGTGGCACACATTTCATCAAGCATTTGCTCTTTGGTGGTGATTTGACGTTCTTCCGGTAAATACCAGGCAGCGCCTAATGCACGACCACGCGGTACAATGGTTACCTTTATCAATGGATTGGCATATTCAAGTAGCCAGGAAATGGCTGCATGACCTGCTTCGTGCAGCGCAATGGAACGGCGTTCAGCTTCGGTTGTTATTTTGGTTTTCTTTTCCAGACCACCAATGATACGGTCTACTGCATCCAGAAAATCTTGTTTACCAACAAAGCTCTTTCCATGGCGGGCTGCAATCAAGGCAGCTTCATTACATACATTGGCTATGTCTGCTCCTGAGAATCCAGGTGTCTGGCGAGCCAGTAAATCTACATCTACACTATCATCTATTTTAATAGGACGCAGGTGTACACCAAATACTTCTTTACGTTCATTTAAGTCGGGCAGGTCTACATGGATTTGACGGTCGAAACGTCCGGCACGCAAAAGGGCTTTATCCAATACGTCTACACGATTGGTAGCGGCAAGGATAATAACGCCACTGTTAGAACCGAAACCATCCATTTCTGTCAAGAGTTGGTTCAATGTATTTTCGCGTTCATCATTTCCTCCCATTGCCGGGTTTTTACCACGGGCACGTCCTACTGCGTCAATTTCATCAATAAAAATGATACAGGGAGCTTTCTCTTTTGCCTGGCGAAAGAGGTCGCGAACTCGGGAAGCACCTACACCAACAAACATTTCAACAAAGTCTGAACCTGCCAGAGAGAAAAACGGTACATTCGCTTCACCGGCCACCGCTTTGGCAAGCAGGGTTTTACCTGTTCCCGGAGGACCTACCAACAACGCACCTTTAGGAATCTTACCACCAAGGTCCGTATATTTCTGTGGTTGTTTCAGGAATTCTACAATCTCTTCCACTTCTTGTTTGGCCTCGGCAAGTCCTGCCACATCTTTAAATGTGATTTTAATAGCACCACCTTTTTCAAAAAGTTGTGCTTTGGACTTTCCTACATTGAATACTCCACCGCTGCCTCCGCTTGCTCCACCACTCATTCGACGCATAAAGAATATCCACAGTCCGATGAGGAAGATGATCGGCAAGAAGTTTATCAGAATAGAACCAAATATGTTGTTCTTTTTATCGTAGCTTATGGAACCATCAAAATGGCCTTCTTGTTTTTGGGCATCAATGAAATTACCAAGACTCTCACGTGTGGGAGCTTCAGTGGTAATCATTGGGTTTTTGCCAACGCGGGTTGAATCTTGTTTGAATACCTTGCCCACAAACTGCGGTTTGATAAATACTTCAACCGAACTGTCGTCATATCCTACTACTTTACTCACATACCCTTCACGAACGTACTGTTGGAATTCGTCGTAAGGAATCTGTTTGCTTATAGTACCTCCCTGATTGCTCCACCAAAGGCCCAGGAGCATTAGGGCTATAATCATGTACATCCAGTTCAGATTGAACTTGGGCATATTTACTTTATTGGGTTTCTTGTTTTTATCTTCCATATTGAAAAATTAGTCAATGTCGGGGATCGTTGTTAACTTGGCATCCGCCCAAAGATTTTCCAGATTATAGAAATATCTGGTTTCGGGCAGGAATACGTGTACCAGCACATCTGAATAATCCATAGCTACCCATTCGGCATTTCGCAGACCATCTATTGCAAATGGTTTAATGTCTGTGCCTTTCCGGGTGAAATCTTTGATTGAATCAACGATGGCTGTTATTTGGCTGGGTGAGTTACCTTGACAAATTACTAAATATTTGCATATTGTATCGCCAATATTTGTCAGGTCGGCTATAACGATGTTTTTACCTTTTTTCTCTTGAATTCCTTCTGTTATTTTTTCAATTAATATTTTCGTCTCGTTCATTTATCGGTTGAAATTTAATAATCAATGCTTTTACTTCTCTTTATAACAAGGAAGCTCTTGTCTTTGTTTCTTGCTATATTAACATAATATAGGTTACAAATATACGCTGAATTCTTGTATCAAAGAAAGTTATGTCGTAAAACTCTTCTTTTTTTGTGTTTTTTAGGGATGTATCTTTAAAAATAGGGAGGACATCATTGATTTTTTGCAAAAAAAATATGTGAAATGTTTGAAATTCCCAAATTCTTTGTATCTTTGCACCCGCAAACGAGAAACAACGGAGTCGATCGTTGAAAAATAAGTATTGGGCTATGGTGTAATGGTAACACTACAGATTCTGGTCCTGTCATTTCTGGTTCGAGTCCAGGTAGCCCAACAAATCCATAGACATTTTTATACAAAAGCCGCTATTATGACGTAATAGCGGCTTTTTTTTGCATAATTCCCACCTTTACCTCTAACCTTCTCACTGTTAAGAGGTCACAAAACAGGTCACTCAATCTTTTTTGAACCGGTAGTACTTCAACGTTAAACGTAAAGATTCAGTTTTATGATTAAAAAAAGCGTTAAAGTAACGGTGCTATTTTGGCTCAATAAGTCAAAAGGAAACAAAAACAGTGTACCGTTATGGTGTAGGGTATCTATTTCTTCGCAAAGGTACAATTTTGCCATGAATTATCAAGTGAATCCATTGGAATGGGATTCAGAAGGGCAAACTCTTATCCGGAAATCTAAAGATTACCGTTTTGTGGCGGAATTAACGGAGCGGACGCGTACCGAAATAAGAATTTGGGCAAATCGCATCATTGATGAAGGTTTGGAACCGACATGCGAACTATTCAAAAATGAGAGAAACTCGCATGTGGAGGATTACCATTCTCTACTCTCCTTATTTGAATATCACAAGGCCGTAGAGGCGCAGACGCTTGCTCCCTCTACAATGAAATTGTATGAGAATACAAAACGGCATATTCAAAAGTTTCTGGTTATTAAATATCACACTTCGGATATTGATATTAAGAGGATAAAAAAAGACTTTACTCCCGAATTTGTTGCCTATCTCAAAGGGTGGAAGCGTGACCCGAATGAACCTATCTGTCATCAAAATGGGGCGATGAAAAATGTACAACGCATTAATCGGTTAATGAACATTGCCGTAGATAATGACTGGATTCAGGTTAATGTGGTAGAACGCTATAAAAAAGTGGTTAAGAAAACAGACCGGGGATATCTTACGGAGAAAGAACTTCAAAGTATCATTGAGTTAGAGGATTTGAAGCCGGGCGATGATATCGTAAGGAACTGTTTTATTTTCTCGTGCTATACGGGAATGCCTTGGGTAGACTGTTTCCAATTGCAATATGGTCAGGTGTCTGTCGGTATAGACGGGCAGTTGTGGATTAATTACTCCCGCCAAAAGACGGGAATATCGGTCATGATACCATTACTCGACCCTGCCAAAGAGGTGTTACAGAAGTATGAAAACTATCACGGTTATACTCTTAAACAAAAAGCTCTTCCTCTTCCTACAAATCAAGAATGTAACAGGGCACTTAAACGCATCGCAGCAATGGCCGGAATTGACAAAAGGGTTACTTTCCACATGGCACGCCATACTTATGCCACTACTGTTACATTGGCACATGATGTTCCTATTGAAACGGTTAGCGCGTTATTGGGACATGCGAAAATTGCTACTACACAGATTTATGCCAAAGTAGTAGGAAAGAAAGTTATCAGGGACACAGCGCAGTTGCGCTCTATATATAATAATAAGGTAGAAACTAAAAAAGTAATGAACCAATGAAAACAAAGAAATTAGTTGAGACACAGGCTAAAAGCGCACAATTGCGTTTGGCCGAAATGGCTGAAAAGGAGTATTTGCGTAGTGCTGATGTATTGAAGCTGTTTTCTATCAGTAACAGTACACTAAAGAATTTGAGGGATGCCGGAACATTGCCATGTTATAAGCTTGGGGGAACATTCTTGTATAAACGTACAGAGATTGAAGCTTGTATAACAAGGTTGGCTTTGGCCGAATAACATTATAATAATATAGCATAATGGGAAAAACAGGATTTAATTATTATATGGCCGAAACCGACAGGTTTCAGGACATAAAGGTTAAGCGGCTAAAAAAGAGATATGGGTGTGAGGGATATACCTTATATCAGTATACGTTGAATGAAATTTACCGGGTTGAAGGCTGTTGGTTAGAATTTACGGAGGACGAACTTTTTGATGTGTCCGAGTATTGGGGGATTGAAGAAGTACGGGCAAAAGAGATTATTAACTATTGTGCGGAAATAGGGCTGTTTGATTCTGAATTGTGGGCCAAACGGGGTGTTCTCACTGCCCGCAGTATACAGAGCCGTTATCTCGACATGTGTAAGCGAAGTAAAAAGAAAGCAGCTATTCCGCAGGAGGTGTTACTGGTAGAACAGGAGGTAAATCCGGAGTCTGCACCAAATCCTGAACCGTCACCGATGCCATTGTTTGCCGGCCAACCTGTTGCCGGTACTGATGCACCAATGCCGAAAACTGTACTAACGCCGGAGGTTGTACCAATGCCTGTACAACCCGTAGTAGAAAGTATTCCCGAATCCCCGCGAAAATTCGGGAATACTCGGGAGGCTTCCGGAAATGTTCCGGAGAAAACGGACAAATTAAATGAAAGAAAAGAAAAATCCCCCTCTATCCCCCCGGGGAGCTCCGGCGTACCTCCGGAGCGGGAGGAGGAACAAACTACGTCTCAGGCTTTGGAAAGATTGCATTTAGTGCTTAAATCAGTAGGATGCTGTAAACAGGACTGGTTGTATGTTCGTAGTATAGAGGGTGTTGCTCAGGTTGATAGTCCTATCTGGCAGCTTATTGAAGAACTGCGTTCTTCTGCCGGCTGCTATTCCGTTGAATCGTATGTCATACCAACGCTGCGGGCGTTGGTACAATCGGGGAGGATGCGCATTGTACAGATACCGGTTGATTATCTGGCGGAAGCAAAAAGGCTGCTGAATCGTATCGGTGTGCCTGAATACGAAGTAAAAAAGATACTGAAAGTATGTACAAATGGAAATGAGCAGACTCTTCGGGACGCTGTTAATACTGTCATTCGTTCAAAAGGAAAAATCGTCATGCCGGCTTTATACGTAATGAAACAGTTACGGGCACAGGCTTAACAGGTAAAGTCATGGAGAAAAACAAAAAAGTGCATTATCCCCGCAAAATGCGTGTGGGGTGGTGTGTGGCGCATGAGGTGACCGCTTGTGGGGTGGCTATCGAACGTTATGGGGTGAAGTATTCCACATATGGGGAAGCGCTGAAAAATGCAAATAGAATGAATTTAGAAAGTGGACTGACAGCACAACAGGAGGAAGAAGTATGCAAGAAAAAGTAAGTACATTAACGCTGCGGCTTACGGAAGAAGAAGCGGCACAGTTGGAAGAGTTGAAGCGACTGACTGGCAAAAAGGCAGGTAGTGAAGCGATAAGACACATTGTGGCAGAATATCCCCGTTTTTGTGCCCATTACAAACAGCAGGTGCAAGAGTGGAGGGATAAGGAAAAGAGATATCAGGAAGAACACCGGGCATTAATGAATTTGACCGATGTATGGAGCGAGGTGTTGAAGTTGGCAAAGAAAAAATGAACGGGATTGTCTTACTGTCATTATCAGTTTGCTATCAATTGCTTTCCGGATCCGACGGATATCCGAAAAGAGATGATAGCAGATATTTCAATCCGGCGAGCTGGAGGTCGGACAGTGCTTTTTCACGTTCCTTGTAACCGGACAATTCCTTGT
>OGWW01000880.1_pt1 | contig 18409 bp, 20 predicted proteins | sample 1576131 | NCBI WGS metagenome assembly OGWW01 (sample SAMEA3541576, study PRJEB24748) | human gut metagenome | biome: human gut; feature: human-associated habitat; material: faeces | place: China | collected 2012 | reverse complement strand
TTATCAACATAGAATGGGTGTGTCGGCGTAGCAGAAATAGTTTCGCCATTTACACCAATATGAATAAGCTCGTCTGTTTCATTGATATAGGTGTCAGTAACCGTTTTAACTGCTACTTCACCTGTTGTTTCGTCCTCCGAAAGAACCCTATCGCCGACTTCGATTTCTTCAATCGGTTCTTGTCCGTCCTCAGTAGTTACAAGTGTACCAGCAACAAAGCAATACGAAGTGCCAAAGTCCTTTGCAGAACCCCACATTGACGTTCCTGTCATTGCAACTTTAAATAAGTCGCCCTTTATCTCTTCCCATGTGAAACTTGCATCTCCACTTATGTATTTATCAGCCGTTTTTCCCAATTCATATGAGCCAATCATAAGATTTCCTGCTGATCCTGTTTTATGGAATGCAGTTACAAGTTTACATGACTTTCCTGTTTTCGCAAACACGCCTAATGCGTCGCCCGCTCCTGGCAATGCTGACACAAGGCTGCAAGCTGCGTTGTAATAATCTCCCTCTTGGGCATACCAAGCAGCGTTGATTCCATCAAATACAAATCCAATACCCGGAAGCATTCCAAGCAGATCAAGAATATCATGCCCCGTAATTCCGTCAAGCCAGTTAAGGAACGGACTTAGTCCGAACGGGTCGTTCAGGCTTATCGGATTGCCGTTGACATATGCGTATCTGTTGAAAAGTAACAGATACTAGCTAACTTATACCTTTGTAAACAGTGTTTCTTTTTATTTCAATTTTTCTTCTATATCTGATATCATTCGTTCCCCATCAAATTTACATCCATTTTTCTTATTTAGCTTACTATCAATAATTCGAATAGATTCATATATGTTATTTTTGACCATATCAATTCTTTTATCTTTATCAGCTTCCATAAACTCTTCGAACGGGATATTTAATCTAATATCAGCATAACGATTTTTATAACTAATGTACTTTCTAGTCTTCCCAAAACCAACTGACAAAAAGTTTTTATCAAAACAGTTGATTATTATACCAATACTATCTAAATCATTTGTGTAATTTGTAACTTCTATATTTCCAATTCTACTTTCAATCTGATTGCGTATATTTGAAATAATATGTCCTGATGATGATTGAGCTTCAGTAGATATAAATAATCTCAAGTTATTCACCACCTTACCATAAAGATTTATTTAATAGAGGGTGTTGATCTGTCACATACATATAATCTAATATTTTTTCATGTTGCCAGTTATGAATTTCTCTTTTACTTCCTTGAACTTGTATATACATATCTGCGTTGTAACGATCCAATTCAGCTTGAGAATATCTTTTTTGCGGATCAATGGATTCTCCATATTTCAAAGTTTCACCAGTAGTCCTATCCTTTAATTCATATCCATAATTAGTACCCTCATAATCAAGAGAGTTCCCATGAACTTTACCTTTACTATTAGTAGATTTAACAGATTTAGTAGCATTATATTCGGCTGCAAGTTCTGACCTGTTCTTACCTTCACCAGCATGTTCTTTCTGATAATCATTCCAAGAATTATCCCCACACCCATTATGAACAAAAATGCCATTTTCGCCCACAAAGTAAGTATGAAAATCCTCAACCTCAAAGTTATAAACCTTGATAGGTGATTCAAGAATTTCGTGCTGAACCCATTCAACAGTTACAAGTTCACCATTGCTGAGAACAAGCACATCGCCTGTACGAAGTGAACGTGATAAAGTCCAACCAAGTTATTGATAGCAATTATTTTTACAATCCTAATTATACTATAAAATCTGTAAAAAATCAATAACCAAATACAGAAAAAGCAGACGTGGCAAAACGTCTGCTCAGCTATTTGGAGCAAGCAACGGGAATCGAACCCGCATCCCAAGCTTGGGAAGCTTGTATACTGACCATTGTACTATGCTTGCAAAAAGGCAATACTAAAATATATTGCCTTAAAGCAAAGCCCATTCACCACGGACTTTGCTCATTCTTGTATTTTTTATTGTATCTCATCTTTAAACGCCAAGATGTGAACCCCACGAAAGCCCCAAGAGTATTGTTGAAAACATCGTCAAATTCACAAAGCCCCCTGCCTGTGATATACTGCGTTATCTCAATACCTGCTGAAAAGGCAAGGGACATAAGAAAAACTTTTTTGAACTTTGTGACGTTTAAAAGATATGGCAGCAGAACACCCAAGGGGATAAACATTGCAATGTTTCCGAAAATCTGTATCAGCCAAAAATCCCGCAGATACTTGATGCTTATGTTCTCCAAAAGGTTTCGCACCTCCCAGAAGGGCACAAGTTCCGCCTGACGTTCTCCCCACTGTCGGTCTAAAAGTGTGAGCCAGAGGACGGCAAATATGTACACTGCAAACAGCGATGTAAGTATTTTTCTCTTTTTACTCCACCGTAACGCTCTTTGCAAGATTTCTCGGCTTATCAACGTCATAGCCCTTTCCTACTGATACATAATATGACAAAAGCTGAAGCGGTACTACTGAAAGGCTTGCCGCAAAAAGGTTATCTATCCTTGGAGTGTAAACTGTGAAGTCAGCAACGTCCTCCATAGCATAATTCCCATAGGTAGTAAGTCCGAAAAGCTTTGCTCCACGGCTCTTTACCTCGACCATATTGCTTATGGTCTTTTCATAAAGTGCAGACTGAGTTACCACGCTGAACACGACAGTTCCGTCCTCGATAAGGCTGATAGGGCCATGCTTAAGCTCGCCTGCCGCATATGCTTCGGAATGGATATAGCTTATTTCTTTGAGTTTAAGGCTTCCCTCCATACCTACTGCATAGTCTATACCTCTGCCGATAAAGAATGCGTCCTTTATATTCACTACCTTTGAAGCAAACCACTGCAAGCGCTCCTTATCCTCGAGGATCTTCTCTATCTTTTCAGGAATAGTATTTATCTCCTCAACGAGCTGAGCAAATCTTTCGTCGGATATCTCCCCTCTTGCTTTTGCAAACTGCATAGCAAGGAGATATGCTGCAACGAGCTGACAGCTATAGGCTTTAGTTGTTGCGACGGATATTTCAGGGCCTGCGAGTGTATAGAAGACATTATCGGCTTCTCTTGCGATTGATGAGCCAACAACATTTACGATACCGAGAGTTTTTACTCCTTTATCCTTACAAAGTCTTAGTGCTGCAAGGCTGTCGGCAGTTTCGCCTGACTGGCTTATGATGATAGCGAGGCTATTTTTTGCAAGCTTCATTTGTCTGTATCTGAACTCAGAAGCAAGTTCCACACGGACAGATAGTGAAGTCAGCTCTTCGATAACATACTGAGCCACCATACCCACATGGTAGGCAGAGCCGCAGGCAACTATATACACCTGCTGGATATTTTTCATATCCTCGTCAGAAAGTCCGACGCTTTCAAAGCTAATATTTCCATCTGTAAGGACAGAATTGATAGTATCCTTTATCACCTTTGGCTGTTCGTGTATTTCTTTGAGCATAAAATGCTCATATCCGCTTTTTTCTGCAGCTTCTGCGTCCCACTCGATAGTTTTCATTTCTTTCTGTATTTCTTCGCCATCGAGATTGTAGAAAGCAACTGCGCCCTTTGTAAGTTTTGCAAGCTCCATATTGCCTATATAGTAGACATTTCTTGTATACTTAAGTATTGCAGGAACGTCAGAGGCAAGGTAGCTTTCACCGCCAGTTACTCCTATTATCATAGGGCTGTCTTTTCTTGCGGCATATATCTCACCGGGATAGTCCTTGAACATAACAGCGAGGGCATAAGAGCCACGGATACGGACGAGGGCGTGATTAAGTGCGTCAACAGGAGTACCCAGGTACTTTTTGTAATAATAGTCGATAAGCTTTACGGCAACTTCTGTATCAGTTTCAGACTTAAAGGTATATCCTTTTTTGATAAGCTTTTCACGAAGCTCCTGATAGTTTTCGATAATACCGTTATGTACGGCGATAACATTTTCATCGTCGCTGCAATGAGGGTGGGCGTTTACAGTTGACGGCTCGCCATGGGTAGCCCAACGGGTATGGCCTATACCGCAAGCGCCTTTTACAGCTTTTCCATCGTTAGTCATTTCCTTTAGGACTTTCAGCTTACCTTTAGCCTTTACGATCTCAGGCTCTGCGTCACCGTTTCTTACAGCGATACCGGCAGAGTCATAGCCTCTATACTCAAGCTTAGACAGGCCGTCCAAAAGGATCGGGGCTGCCTCGTTATTTCCAGTAAATCCAACAATTCCGCACATAACAGTGTCTCCTTTTAATCTCTTCTAAATATATCTCTTGTATACACCTTGTCCTCAACATCATCAAGGCAAGGATCGTATCTGTTTGCAATGATTGCGTCAGACATTTCCTTGAATTTTGCAAGGCCATTCACCACAACGCTTCCGAAGAAAGTTTCTCCGTCTTTTAGCGTAGGCTCATAGATAACGACTTCTGCACCTTTAGCCTTAACACGCTTCATAACACCCTGTATTGAAGACTGACGGAAGTTATCACTATTGGATTTCATTGTTAAGCGGAATACTCCAATAACGATCTTCTTCTCAAAATCTGCATTCCATTCGCTATTTGAACTATAATAGCCAGCCTTGTCAAGAACTCTGTCAGCAATAAAGTCTTTTCTTGTTTTATTAGATTCAACTATAGCAGACATCATATTCTGCGGTACATCTTCATAGTTTGCAAGCAGCTGTTTTGTATCCTTTGGCAGACAATATCCACCATATCCAAAGCTTGGATTGTTATAGTGTGTACCGATTCTTGGGTCAAGGCACACACCGTCAATGATCTGCTGAGTATTAAGTCCCTTCATTTCAGCATAAGTATCAAGTTCATTGAAATATGAAACTCTGAGTGCGAGATAAGTATTTGCAAAAAGCTTAACGGCCTCGGCTTCTGTAAAGCCCATAAACAGCGTATCAATATTCTCCTTTATCGCACCCTGCTGGAGAAGCTCTGCAAATGTATGAGCAGCTTTCACAAGTCTTTCATCATTCATATCGGTGCCAACGATAATTCTTGACGGATAAAGATTATCATAAAGAGCCTTTGATTCTCTCAGAAATTCAGGGCTGAATATGATATTCTCGCTACCTGTCTTTTCACGAATACTCTTTGTATATCCTACAGGGATCGTTGATTTGATGACCATAATTGCATTTGGGTTATATTTCATGACCAGTTCGATAACAGCCTCAACTGCACTTGTATCGAAGAAATTCTTCTTACTATCGTAATTAGTTGGCGCTGCAATAACTACAAAATCGGCATCTTTATATGCTGATTCTGCATCAAGAGTTGCTATCAGGTCAAGTTCCTTTTCTGCAAGGTATTTCTCGATATAGTCATCTTGGATCGGTGACTTTCTGTTGTTGATAAGTTCTACCTTATCGGGAATAATGTCAACTGCTGTTACTGTATTATGCTGTGCAAGCAATGTTGCAATTGACAGTCCTACGTATCCTGTTCCTGCTACTGCAATTTTCATAAAAGATCTCTCCCTTTTAAATCTTATAGAAATTTTTATACCATTCAGCAAATTTTCTAAGTCCCTCTCTAAGACTTGTACTCGGTTTAAAACCAAAGTCATTTTCCAATGCACTTGTATCGGCATATGTTACAGGTACATCGCCTGGCTGCATTGGAACAAGCTCCTTATGTGCATCAAAATCATAATCCTGCGGCAATACTCCTGCACTGATAAGTTCTTCACTGAGGATCTGCACAAAGTCAAGAAGATTTTCAGGGTTATTGTTTCCAATGTTATATATTTTGTAAGGAGGCACAGGAAGTCCGTCATCACCATTTTTCTTTTCAGGTGGACTCATCATGACACGCTTTACACCCTCAACTATATCATCAACATATGTAAAGTCACGCTTGCAATTTCCATAGTTGAAGATCTTGATAGTTTCGTTATTTACAAGCTTATTTGTGAATCCAAAATACGCCATATCAGGACGACCAGCAGGACCATAAACTGTAAAAAAGCGGAGTCCTGTTGACGGAATATTATACAGCTTTGAATAGGCATGAGCCATAAGTTCGTTACTTTTCTTAGTCGCCGCATAAAGGCTTACAGGATTATCCACCTTATCATCTGTACTAAAAGGCACTTTCTTATTGCCTCCGTATACGCTTGACGAGCTTGCGTAAACCAAATGCTCAACGGGATGATTTCGACAAGCTTCAAGAATGTTATAGAAACCTATGATGTTTGATTCTATATATGCATCAGGATTTGTGATACTGTAACGAACGCCTGCCTGAGCTGCAAGATTTACCACAGTATCGATCTTGTTTTCTGTGAATATTTTTTCTATCAACGCTTTATCAGCAAGATTGCCTTTGATAAACGTATACTTGCACTTCGGCTTTGATTCTGCAAGCTTCTCTATTTCAGCAAGACGATATTCCTTTATGGAGACATCATAGTAATCATTTACGCTGTCAAAGCCTATGATGCTTATTTCTTCATTTGTTTTCAGTAGCTCTTTTACAAGGTTGCTTCCGATAAAACCGGCTGAGCCGGTGACTAAGATTGTTTTCAATTTACAAATCTCCTTTTCACTCTTATAAATATTGATAGAACTCTTTCTCGATAAAATATAGTATTTATTACAATGGAAATGATAAGCCAAATACCAAAGACTTCAATAGCAAGTAAAAACCATGAAACATAAGAAACGGACAACATAGGTATTTTAAACGTTGCAAGACTTGCAATGATTACTGTTATTGCATCAACCCCACACTGTTTCAAAAAATTCTTAAAAGGCCAACAAATAATGTTCTTTGAATCATATTTTGCCATCCATACTGTCTGATACGCCATAGCTATTAATGTTCCTATAGCTACTCCGACAAGACCCCACATTTTCACAGTCGCAATTGAAACAACAATATTCAAAATCATTGCTATAATGTAATTACTCTGCGTTTGCTTGTAATGTCCGGCAGCTAAAATTAAAATATTGTATGGCAATCTAAGACAATGTCCCGCATTTGCAATAGTTATCAAAACTGCAAATAATGGCTGTATATAGTCAGCATCATTAATACCATAAGTATAAACTCTTACAAAATCTACAATCAAAACTCCTGTACAACCAAAAACCAACGTTGTACCAGTGTGTAAAAACCATTCAACAAATCCAAAAAATGCATTAAGTTTCATAGTTTCTTTTTTGGCAAGCATCTCTCCTATAAGTGACTGAAAACCATTTGTTATAGACAACAACGCACTTCTAACACCTGCAATAGCCATATAATATACTGAATAGATTGATACATTGGAAAGTGTAGAAAACAATGTCAGTACTATGTTATCAGTTCCACTAAGAACATAAGCTGCAAAATGCTGAGCCATACCATTCCATTTTTGCTTGATTGGTTCCTCAGTATATGTAATTTTTTGGTCTATAGAATAATGTTTTTTCACATAAAACACAAGAAATAATGGTCGAAGCAAAAAAATAAGCGATGTTGTAAGTTTTACAATCTGAATAGAAGCACCTAATTTGATTATTATATAACAAGCAAATGTATTTAAAATAAGTGTAATAATTTGAGCTACATACTGAATGTATCCACGCTGATCCGCATTTAAAAGCAAGCTATTTACGATACCAAAATAATACTGAGCAAAGGAACTGATACAAATAGCCGCAATTAACAATGCAGTATACATATGACCAAAACTTTTATTCACAAGCATCGGATAAAATATCATAAGCAATACTACATAAACCAGCAGTATTTCCGCAAGTCTTCTGAAAAAATTATTTGCAGATACATATATCTTGCTGATCATGTCTGTATCGTTATCAGCCAGTGGTTTATACAAGGCAGATTGTACAACAGCACCAACGCCCAAATCCAAAAGTGTTATGACTCCAAGAAACTGCGTAATACTATTTACAAGGCCATTTACATCAGAGCCAAATGACTCAAGTATCAAACGTGGTAATATAAACCCACATATAACACTTACTACTTGCAATGCAAGTGATGTTATAGTGTTTAAAGCTAATTTCTTACCTCTTCCAGCCATTACGTTAATTTATCCTCTCTTGTTAGGAAGGTTGACCCATTCTCCAAATTTCAAATCATAACTATCTGGTATTATTTTGTCAAAACCACTTGCATCAAAGAAAGTCAACTCTCCAAAATAAACCTGTCCATTTACTTCGTAAAAGTCAACTCTTAATGTTGCTGTACCCTCTGCAAGATTTTCAGCAAGCTGAAACATTTTTTCGTAGTTTACAGGCTTTTCAGGCTTAACATCTGCATGTGGATATCCCCATGTAAAATTCATCCAATTATATGATTCATCAAAATAATCGGCTCTTGTATCTGTACCTCTATCTGTGTTTATCATACAAAATTTAGCCTTGCCATTAAAAGTATATATTTTATAATCTCTTAGTTCTTTAACGGTTGCATCTTCCATGTATTTTTCAGCAAAAATTCTTGGAACAACATTTCTGTATGGCCATTCACGACCATACCAATACCCATTAACTTTTAACCTTGGTTCTAAAAAAATTTTGGCCTCCTCGAAATCAAAAGCCTTTTTGTCTTTACAGACGCGGACACTCTTTGAATCATGGTTACACTTTAAAACAAATTGATTCGGAAGTTTTTCAATATCAATATCTTCGGCAGAATCATATACTGCTAAGGTTGGAATAATATACTCTTCCCCTATCTTATCAGCAACAAATCTTTTGGCTTCAATTTTATCCACCATAACTGTATAAATAGGATTTCTATCATATAACTTCAGCCACTGTAATTTTTCATTATATGTTTTAGGACTACGAAAAGAAGGCATTTTCTTAAAATGCTTAAAGTACATAAGCCTCAAATATGCCTTATCCGGAATAATTTTTAGTAAAGAATATTTATTCATAACGTTCCTCACAATTCAAAAAATTTTAGACTACATAAATCTCCTCTGGCACATGCCAAAGCAAGCATAAACGTACAATAAGCAATTGTATTTTCTCTTAGAACCTTTTCTTTTTGGGGGTCATTTACCAATTTGAAAACAGAAAGCATCAGTGGCATTGTTAATATACACATATACCAGCTTAATCTTTGAAAAAAGTTAAATTCAACAAAAAATGCGATTATGTCAATAAATAACAAGGGATATATATATCTTGCTAAATTTAAAACGGATTCATTCTCTAAATTTTTATCACTCTGAATTTTTTTTTGTTCAGAAAGAATTTTCAAAAAATAAATTAATAACAACAAAGACATAGCACTTAATATTTTTTCCCAAATGTAATTATAACCATTTTGTGCAGAAACATATGCGTCACCTTTTTCGAATAACGCTGAAATATACTTTTGGCCAAAAGGCCAAATTACACCCAACAATGCTCCCGTACAAACTAATCTGAAACAAATTTGCATTGGATTTTTATTTTTTTCTATTAAAAGAAAAATTATTCTATATAAAAAAATAACCTGTCCCATAGCATGAAGTGATGCACCTATGATATAAAGTGGCAATATGGCAATCAAATTCTTTTTTTTATAGAATTCCTTATAAACACAAAAGGCACATATTGACAAAGCCATAATAGTTCTAATATTACTTATTATCTGCATCATCAGTCCACGTGACATAAATACAAACAAAGCCAATGCTATATACACTGGTTTTGTATCAGGGTCGTCTGATTCACTTTTCAATATATAAAAACAAAACGAAAAAGTAATAATTGCAGATATGGCTGGCAACAAATGATCATTATTCAAATTTCCTACCAAACAGAAATATAATCCAGTGCCTGGAGTAGAAGATTCTAATATTCTATACTTAATGTCACTCCAATCTCCATTAGAATAATATTTCATCGTGTTAAGCAATCTGTATAGATCAGCTCCTGTATGTGGAATAAAGAAATATCCCATAATTCCAAGAATAATTATATATAGATTTAATACACAATTTATCTTTTTTTTATTTTGGCTGTTTGTGATAATAAAGCAAACAGCCACTAAAATAATTGCATATATAATTAAACTTAGTAATCTTCCAACAATGTACATCTATTTTTCCTTTTCACAATTAAGAATGGAATAAAGTTGTTCTTTCTGCAACTTTGCAATTAACTTCCAAGAAAACTGTTTTGATAATTCTATAGAGCTTTTGCTATAATTTTTTATACTTTGAAAATTATTAATCATTTTCATTAACGCACGAGCTATACTTTTTGCATTACAATCAGCAGTCCATCCAGTTTTATATTCATCAACAACTTTTCTCATATTTGAACCTGTTGTTGCTATAACTGGTAAACCATAAGAAAGCGCCTCTATCAATGCCATAGGATGTCCTTCAAAACGAGATGGCATTACAAACACATCACTATCAAGTAGCATTTTTTCTTTTTCTTTTCCATATACAGCATCGTGAAACAATACAATTTCTTGTAAATTTTTTTCAGCTACCATTTTTTTTAATGATTCTAATTTTCCTTCTCTATCTGGGCCACAAATTGTGATAGTGCAGTTTGCTTTGTAAAGTTCATTCTTAATTAAAGAACAAGCTTCAATCAATAAATCCAACCCTTTTTGATAGGGTTCAATTCTCCCTATCGAAACACATTTTATTTCATCTGTAGAAAACTCCGTTTTAGCTGTAGCTGGTATATCAATACCATTGGAAATCACAATGTGCTTTGAATTCCATTTGTCACCCGAATCTATGTATTCTTGTTCAGTTAAATATTGAATTGCTAAAGCATTTCTTGCGAATTTTCTGAACATAAATATGTTAGCTAAACTTTTTTTCATTCTTTTTCTCATTTGAGCCTGATTTGTCAATTCTCCACGAGGAATAATTATATATGGGATTTTCCCTTTAACAAGCTCTTTTCTGATATTACTTCTAGCCATGTTATAGAACTGCTCCACAATTACAATATCTGGTTTATCAAATGGATCTGGCAAACTATAAATAGATTCGTCAGGGAATTCAGTAAGGTTATGATAGTAAGGCAATGATTTCCATTCTTCTTTCCCCTTAGCAGAAGCATTATACCAAAAAATATTATCAATTGTTGCTTGTGTTTCGATTTGTTTTGGAACACTATAAGTTGGACCCGCAAACGACGAACCACATAAATGAGAAATAAATAAAATATTCATCTTTTACTCCAATATACAATCTATTAGTGACTGATAAGATGTCTTTCTATCAAACTTTTCTTCAGCACATCTTCTTGAATTTCTGCACATATTCTCTCTAAGTTTTGGATTTTCAATAAGTTGAACTATTCTATCTGCCATTTCTTTTGAATTACCATTTTCGCAATTAAATCCCATTTTGTATTCATCAACCAAGGCTCTGTATTCCTGGCATTCTTGAGTGTTAATTACAGGCAAACCAGATGCAGCGTAATCACCATGTTTATTTATAATACTAGCAGCTGAACCTGTCACAATAGGATTCACAGTAATATCACAGACACCTAAAAGCCCACACATCTTTGGATATGAAAGCCTTCCAGTGAATGTGCAAGATACATTTTTCTTTTTTGCATATTCCTCGAATTCCGTTTTTCTTGGTCCATCACCCATCACAATGAACTTTGGAGTTACTCTTCCACTCTCATTTATTATTGACAGAGCATCAATTACACAGTTCAAATCATAGCTTGCACCAAGTGTTCCGCAATAAGCAAGCCAAATCTCGTCTTCAGGCTTTTCAACACGATTTTCTTCCACATTTTTATCAAAGATATCAAGATTTGTACCAAGAAAAACAACATGACCTTTTTTGCACCTTGAATTCACAGATAAGGCACGTTTTGCATATGTATCAGAGACAGCACATATTTCGTCAGCACTGCTGTAAATATTATCTGCCAATCTTTTAAATGGTGCATAAATAATTTTATTGAAGAGAGGCAGATTAAAAACCATCTGAAATGCTTCTGGCCAAAGATCCTGAATGTCAACTATAAACTTAACATTATTTTTCTTACTGTAATCCGCTGCAAATGCTGATGCGGTAAGTGAAGGTATAGCACAATATATTACATCAGGTTTCCTTCTACCTTTAAGGTACTTATTTACTTCTTTTCCCCATTTATGATGGCTAATAAAACGCTTGACACTTATATTCTTTTTGTATCCTGGTTCGTGAAGAAAAGTAATCTTAAATGGCCAATCTACAGTTAACTTACCTTTATGTTCTTTGTTACCATGTGAAAAATCACTTGTTACAATCTCGACATTATTTTCTTTTGAAAGTTCCCTGCAGAGATACATAAAACGACCATTATCCGAACTTGAAAAATCTCGGCAGAAATTTGCTATAATCAAAATATCCATCATAAATTCTCTCTTATGTCAAAAATAGATTCACTCTCTAAAACAATCGGTTCTACATCAACATCACGTAAAAAAACATATGGCTTTTTATAGTGAAAAAATGGGGCACGGTCAATATTTCTGCAATTTCCATCTTCCATAATTCTAATAGTATCCTCAATGAGGTCAAATCCAACATGCGCCATCACACCAGTATAAGCCATATGACGAATATTTATTTCTGTCACTTTCATATTACCTTCTTTATCTTCTTTTAAATCAAAAGAAAGAATGCCATGAGCTGGAACGCCAAGCTTATTTTCTAAATACTTTATACAATTATCACAAAACTCATTTATTCTATCTTCATTAAGAAAACGACCAAAGTGAGTGTTTCCTGTTACGTGTGATGGTGCTGTATTGGCCATTACATACTCTGCGCACTCCAATGCTGCCCCTTTAATATACTCTCCATTGTAATAGAGCATCTCATTTGCAAGATGTCGACCAGTAAGAAACTCACTAACTGTAAACTCAGGGATATTCGAATTAATAAAAAGCCAACTTTTATAGCTACTTATGTCATCCAACCTAAGAGAACCTAGTCCTCCAGTTCCTTCTGTAGCTCGTATCCAACATGGAAACCCAATTTCTTTCTCTATATCATTAAAGCGAGGATTTTCCTGGGTAACCTTTATTGTTTTAGGTATATACTCAGTTCCTTCAAGAAGATCAGCCATTATGGATTTGTCTCTCAAAGATTCTGAAAGTAATTTGCAACCCATAAATACTGCGCAAGGATATTTGCCATATTTCTCATAATAACTTCCCCACTCAACAATCTCTGCTTCAGGCTGCACAAAAGCATAGTCTATCTCCTTATTAGTCACAAGTTTTTCTATCCAAGGGAAATACTCCGGTGTATCACATCGTGGGCATACATAATACTCATCAACAAGTTTTCTGCCGTCCTTCATCAGCATGAAGAAACCAATTGCTTTCTTGTCAATATCACACCCAATTATTTTATAATCATGGTGATTTTCTCTAATAATAGTTGCAATAGAACGAGGTGTTAATCCACCAATTCCTGTCACTAAGATTGTTTTACTCATATCTATCCTCTTTTCAATTATTTAGAACCTCTACAATCCAATTCATATCATCCTCATTATATCTCTGGTCACATATCAATGACAATTCTAAATCATACAAATTAGACTGACATTCTTCTTTGGGATGTGGCCAATGTATTGGACAATAAATCTTATTATCTATCAGTTTTCTCCTTAATATATCTCGTTTTCCATCTGAAATAATTATTGGAACAAATAAAGGACAATCCATGCTTTCAATATGAAAAAGGAAATCGATATATTGATTGTTCTTTAAACCTTCATATAATATCTTTGCGTTATTTGTTCTTATTTCCTTTTGCCTTTGATAGTCTACACTCAATAGATACTTTTTCGAATATGTATCAATTGCTAAACCAGAATAATTGTCCGCTAACCATTTATTTGATTTTGAAAATAAAGTTAAAAAATCCGCTTTATTAACATCTTTATCCCCGGCCAAATATAACTGCTTCATTTTCATTGCTTTTATTTTATCATTTAAGAAAGTATCTGAAGGCTGATTAAATTTACAGGAAAGCTCCACATCTTTTGTAGTTACGAAGTATCCACCACACAAAACAGGCTCCCACTTTCTCAAAGAAGCCACAAGATAATCACTGCAATTGTGGGATTGTTTCACAGAAAGAAGACTATGCGTAATATCTTCAATTACAATGCCACCACGGTTTTTAAATCTCACCAAATCGGGCATTGGTGCCTCAAAGCCAAAATAATTACACCAAAACAGACAATCAACATCATCTGGAACATCTATATCTATTTTTATTTTTTTATCAAAACTTACAGAAAAAAAACAAACTTCTATTCCAGCATTCCTAAATGGTTCGATTATTGAATCGCAGCAATATGAAGGCAACATGGCTTTTTTTATATTTTTTTCATTTTTTAGTACTTCCTCAATAGCGGTTCGTCCCGAGAAAACAAAATATGCATGATCCATATAAAATAAATTATTACTTGTTTTTGCACATTCGCTTTTAAAAAAATGAAATTCACTTCCTATTTCTCGCATAATATTCTTCCTTCAATAAAGAATACGAAACTATGTTATGATATGTCCCGTTTTTATATATTCTTTGTCTTAGAATACCGTCTTCATTAAATCCAAGCTTTAGCCAAAGCTTCCGACTATCCTCATTTCGTTCTATGACATTAGCTGTCAGACAATGCATATTTAATTCTTCAAAGCAATATTGAATTATTAAATTAAGAGCATGCGTTGCAATGCCTCTGCCTCGTGCGCTTTTTAATAATTTTATATTCATATTTGACGTACGATTCTTCATATCTACAGACGAAATAATTGCAACACCAACCGCTTCTTGTCCTACTTCAATAATATATCGTACCGCCGTGTCATTTGTAATATTTGAAATCCATTTTTTTTGCGACGATAGTGAAACAGGGTAGGACCAACCAAAGACGGAATTTTCAACTTCAGGGTCATTAATTAAATCCATTAAAACCCTAGCATCATCTTCCTCTATGGCACGTAATAAAACAATATCATCTTTTAATATCATTCTCCCGCTCCTCCATTTGCATTTGGCGATATTTATCAAAATCGATAGTAACCCCCGTACCTCTTACTACTATACCTTCACTTTTTATTGTCTTCTTAACAGTTAAAAATATAATTCTCAAGTCTCCTAGAAACGTAATGTTTCTTACGTATTCTAAATCATATGCAAATCGCTGTTCCCATTGTAAGCCATTTCTTCCATTCACTTGAGCTAATCCACTTAATCCTGGTCTTACATCATGACGATGCTTCTCTTCTTCCGTATAATATGGAAGATATTGAGGCACGAGCGGCCTCGGACCCACAATGCTCATATCCCCTATCAAAATATTGATAAGCTCTGGCAATTCGTCAAGCGAAGTACTCCTAAGTATCCTTCCATACTTATTCAAACGCACATCATCAGGCAAAAGCTTTCCGTCCTTGTCCTTGCGATTGTCCATAGTCCGAAACTTTATGAGTTTAAAGATCTTCTCATTCTTACCAGGTCGTGCCTGAGTAAAAAACGGGTTGCCCCTCATAAAGACTGCACCAAGAATTATCAATATCACCAACAGCGGAGACAGAACGATAAGTGCCATTAAACTCAAAACAAAGTCAAGTATTCTCTTTATGTATTTCGCATACATTACTCAAAACAACTCCTGATAACCCGAATAATTCTCTCCTGCTGTTCCTCAGTCATCTTATTATCGCTAGGCAGACAAGCGCCTCTGTCAAAGATATCAGCGCCTACATCTTCTGCACCGCCTGCAATATAAGCATTTGTGCGGCATCTGATACTGCCGTTGCGACCAACGCACTCGTGCATTCTGTACATAGGCTGCATATGCATCGGCTTCCATATAGGTCTGCCCTCTGCATTTATGCCTGCGATCGCTTCCAAAATTTCAGTAGGACAAGTCTTGCCGGCTTCTTTGATGTACAAAGCCTCGCTGTCATTTCTAACCTGCTTGCACATTGCGTCTTTATCTATGATAAGTGCAGACAGCCAATAATTTGGCTCTGTTCCCTCAACGATAGGATTCATTTTAACAGGAAGTCCTTTAAAACCCTCTTTGTATCTCTCGTATATTGCTTTTTTCTGCGCAATATGCTCCTCAAGATGCGGATACTGACCACGAACGACTCCTGCAATAACATTCGACATACGATAGTTGTACCCAACCTCTTCATGCTGATACCATGCCGCATTCTCACGAGCCTGCGTTGACCACTTACGAGCCTTGTTTGCATCTTCAAGGCTGTTCGTCAGCAAACATCCGCCGCTAGAACCTGTTATTATCTTATTGCCATTGTAACTTACAGCACTGTAATCGCCAAAGCTTCCACACTGTCTGCCGTCAATTGTAGCACCCATAGCCTCAGCAGCGTCCTCGATCAAAAGTGCACCATGCTTCTCGCATATCTTCTTTATCTCGTCCATTCTTCCAGGAAAACCGTATAACTCAGCGCTTACTACCAGCTTGACTTCAGGATACATCTCAAAAGCCTTTTCAAGCGCCACAGGATCCATGTTCCAAGTATCTCTGTCAGTGTCGATAAAAACAGGGATACCGCCCTCGTAAACAACTGGGTTGAGAGTAGCGTCAAAGGTCATGTCGCTGCAAAAAACTCTTCTGCCCTCAAGAGCACCATGAGATATAGCGGGCTTACCATAAAGCCTCTCGCCAGCAAGCTTACAGCACAAGTGAAGCGCAGCCGTGCAGCATGAAAGACCAACAGCATACTTGACTTCAGACTTCTCCGCCGCTATCTTCTCGACCTCATTTATATTCTTACCGACTGTAGACATCCAGTTGGTATTATAAGCCTCAGTAACATATTCAAGTTCCTCACCATGCATTGTAGGTGATGCAAGCCATACTTTTTGTTTAAAGGGTTCTATTTTTTCCATTATTTTTTTCCCTCTTCCATATTTACTTCATATAAGTAACTATAATTGCACTTATTCACGTTAATAATTTTATCACAAAATTTTAATCTAGTCAAGTATTTGCCCCATATTAATGTATATTTTTTCAAGAATCGTACATTTTCAGTGTAATATACAATGCTAACCATTTACAAAAAGCTCAGTTTGTGCAATTTTATACTAAGCTGAAAGCTATAATTTTCTTCATTTAAAATTGTTAAATCATGAAACGTTTTGAAAAATATTTTTACCACAAGATTTTTGATGCAGACAAAAGCTGACTTGATTTTTATCTGCATTTTACACGGCTTTTATTGATTATCAAGCAAAACCAGCATATAATCATAATAGTAATTATAGTGAAGTATGAGAAATATGATTGGAGCGGTGTTTATGATAGTAAAAATTTTCTGTGCGGTTTTGGTAGCCCTTGGAGTAAGCGTTGCAATTGTTCTAGGCGGTCTGATAATTTTGGCTTCTTGTGTTACTGGCAGAAAAAAGCCTGCTGGTGACAATACCGCTGATGACGAGGACACATTTATGTACACAAATTATATGCAGGGATTTTACCTATAACTTTTTCTACCTTGCCAAGATTTTTAAATAGTATACTCATCAAGTGGAGAGTGCTTTGCTCATAAGCATTCTCCACTTTTTGTATACCATTTTTTATTCTATCACTCGACCCCCAAAAACTATTGACACAGCCCGAAACTTGTGCTATACTCTCAACAAAATCAAATGACACTACACACAGAAAGGGCGTTTTATAATGACTGAAAAAGAAAAAATGCTTGCGGGCAAGATATATGACCCCTCCGACAAGGAGCTTGCAGAATTGAGGACAAAGGCTCACAAGCTTTCACAGCAGTACAGCAGTTTGTATGAAGATGATGAGAGAAGAAAAGCTATCCTTGACGAGCTTCTTCCCGACCATGGCGAGGGATTTTTTCTCCAAGGTCCTGTGTATTTTGACTATGGCGTTTTCACAAAGTTCGGCTCAGGCTGCTATGCAAACTTCAATCTGACAGTGCTTGACACCTGCCCTGTGACGATTGGCGACAACGTGTTTTTCGGTCCCAACTGCACCATTGCCACACCTGTTCACCCATTCAGATGGCAGGAGCGTAACATGAAGAAAAAGTCTGACGGCACTGTTTATGATGATGAATACGGCAAGCCTATCACAATACACTCCAACTGCTGGATAGCGAGCAATGTTGTCATCACCGGCGGAGTTACCATAGGCGAGGGCTGTGTTATCGGCGCAGGAAGCGTTGTCACCCGTGACATACCGCCAAATTCTCTTGCGGCAGGAAATCCATGCAAAGTTATCCGTGAGATAACTGAGGAGGATTCTATCAAGTACAAAGCAGAACTTTTCTGAGCATAAAAAATACCCCTGACCAGAAAATGATCAGGGGCATTTTTATCGTCTGTCATATCACTGAGTGTAGACCCATTTTTTATCGGACCACGCTCCGTTATAAGTCTTTCCGCCTTTGACAG
>OGWW01000845.1_pt1 | contig 18799 bp, 18 predicted proteins | sample 1576131 | NCBI WGS metagenome assembly OGWW01 (sample SAMEA3541576, study PRJEB24748) | human gut metagenome | biome: human gut; feature: human-associated habitat; material: faeces | place: China | collected 2012 | reverse complement strand
TGACCTATCCGTATAGTCGGCACCAGTAGTATTTACTTTCAAGTTAAGTTCATTCTGTTTAATTCTGCTCTAATTTATGAATTAGGTATTTTAAAGAAATACGCTAAACCTTTATTAGAAAAAATCACACCTGATTTACCAGAATATAATATATCTAAACGCTTGATTGATTTTCTTGATTACTTTGAAGACATTTCAAATGATGATGATGTACCAAATAATTCTATACTAAGGGAATTTATTGGAAAATCATGTTTCTTCTAATAAAATAAATTACTCCATAAAAAATAAGCACTATATCAATTAGTGCTTATTTTTATTTATGCTATTTAATTTTAAAATCTCATTTCTCCAGGTCTTTTTGGGCCTTTAATCATGCCTAAATCCAATGTTTCCATTTTTTGATGTATTTCATCTAATTCTTCTTGAGTAATACCCAAATCATCTGCCACCACTTCCCAATTAGATGTTGGTGGATTATGCATTTCTATAATATCAGCTGGAGATTTATCTACATACATAGAATAAAGTATGCCATGAATAACTTCATCTACTTCATAATTCTGTTTAACTAAAAAAGTTACAATACTTTTATTTATATCTAATTTATTAGCTATCTGTGTTGATATAATATCATCTTGTGTTGCCTTTAAATCATTTGGTGTAAGCCCAATTAAATATTCTACACGACCCCAAGAATTATTCTCTCTTAAATTCATAACATCATCAAAAGATTTATGTGAAGCATATGCTAAGAAAGCACCTCTACGAAGTTCCGGCATTTCCCAACCATTATTATAATACGTTACTAATGTTTGCTTATCTACCCCAAAATATTCACTTATATTTTGCATTTCATTATTAATACGCATTTGTGGTGATACTCTTTCAACTCTAGGTAATGGTCTTGCCTGTGCTGTATTATCCATAGGTAATTGATAACTTGCACCCGTTAAAATTAAACCCATAGCACTAAGAGCTAAAACTTTTTTCCATCTTTTCATATTTATCGCCTCACTTTGAATAATTATTAGTTATATTATATCATATTTTTATATAAATTTATTTGTTTTCAATAGCATCAATAGCATCAATCACTGCACTTCTAAAGCCTTTACGTTCTAAAGTTGCTACACCCACAATAGTAGTACCAGCAGGTGAACATACTGCATCTTTCATTGCACCTGGATGATTATTTGTAGCTAATTGCAATTTACCAGTTCCCACTATCATTTGACTTGCTAATTTATAAGCTACAGGGCGAGCAAGTCCATGCATTACACCAGCATCAGCTAAAGCTTCTATAAACATACTAGCAAAAGCAGGGCCACAACCTGCTACAGTTCCGCCAATGGATAATTGTTTAGTTTCTACAAATTGAACTATAGAAATTGTAGAGAATAATTTTGTAAATAAATCTAATTCTTCATCACTCAAAGAATGTGTATTTTCACAAATAAAAATACCTTCACCTATGGCTACTGGCGTATTTGGTATTGTACTTAAATGATGTGTATTTGGTAAAAGAATTTGCTCATATTTAGCAAAAGGAAAATTTGCTGCAATAGAAATAACAATTTTTTCTTGTAATTCTTTTTTTATTGGAGTAATAACTTCTTCTATCATATATGGTTTCACAGCTATGATAACCATATCTACATTATCAACAACTTCTTTTGCACTTTTACAAGGATTGACTTGTTTTTCCTGTGTATTTTTACAAAGTTTATCCCAATTCTTAGCACAAGCAAAAATTTGATTGCCCTGTATAGCTCCTTGATTGATTAAACCTGTAGCTATAGCTTGTCCCATATTGCCAAAACCAATAAAACCTAATTTTAAATTATCAAACATATAAATACCTTCTTTATTTATTTTTTTACATCATTTAACTTATATTTTATCATAATAACTAATTATAAAAAACTCCTACTAGCTTCAAAAACTAATAGGAGTTTTTATTTATCATTTATTCATTTTTTCTTCAATTGTATCTAAAATCAATTTAGCAAGTTCTGCCTTTTGCATAAGTGGAGCTTGTTTTATTTCTCCATCACGAGTGATGATTTTAGCTATATTAGTATCTACATTAAATCCAGCACCAGCTTGGCTTACATCATTTGCTACAATCATATCCAGATTTTTGCGCTGTAATTTGCCTTTAGCATATTCTTCAACATTCTGTGTTTCAGCAGCAAAGCCAACTAAATACTGTTTATCTGATTTTTTCTCGCCTAAACCTTTCAAAATATCTGGGTTTTTTACAAGCTCAATAGTCATGACTTCATCAGATTTTTTTATTTTTTGACTAGCTACTTCTTTTACACGATAATCTGAAACAGCTGCTGACATTATTGTAATATCACAATCTGCAAAATGTTCTTCAATATGTTTTTGCATTTCACGTGCAGACTCTACTTTTATTAAATTTACATTTTCAGGTGCTTTAATATTTGTAATACCTGAAACTAAAACTACTTCAGCACCTCTACTAGCAGCTTCTGTAGCAATAGCATATCCCATTTTTCCACTAGAACGATTACTGATGTAGCGAACAGGGTCAATAGGTTCTCTTGTACCTGCTGCACTTACAATCACTTTTTTGCCTTTTAAAGACTGATTATTTTGTTTTTCAACATAATCTTTTATAGTCTCTACCAAAGTAATAGGTTCAGGAAGTCTACCTATACCATTTACACCACAAGCTAAATGACCACTTGCTGGCTCAATAATATGATAATTATATTCACGAAGAGTATTTATATTTTTTTGTGTTATTGGGTTTTGATACATATTACTATTCATTGCAGGAGCGACAAAAACAGGTGCTTTAGTCGCCATAATCACAGTGGATAACATATCATCAGCAATACCATTTGTTATTTTACCAATAATATTTGCTGTTGCAGGTGCAATCAAAACTAAATCCGCCAAATTAGCAAGAGCAATATGTTCTACATTCCAATTTGTAACTTTATCCCACATAGAAACATTTACAGGATTTCCACTGATTTCTTGAAATGTAAGTGGTGTAACAAAATTTGTAGCTTCTTTAGTCATTACTACATGTACATTAGCGCCTAATTTTCTTAGTCTACTAGCTACATCTACAACTTTATAAACCGCAATACCACCACAAACTGCTAATAAGATATTTTTGCCTTTTAACATAATAAACCTCTTATATAAAATAAATTAATATTTACCGTCTTAATTAGCAAAAAAGGCAAGTATTAGCTTGCCTTTCATTTTAAATTAAATGCTTTTTTTCACACGTGCAAAAGTAATTTTATCTTCTGCAACTTCTTCTAAAGCATTTGTAACATCTTTATGAGATTGAAGTACGGATTTTACAGGAGAACCTGCTAAAATTTGTCTAGCTCTTTTAGCTGCTAAAACTACTAAAGTATATTTGCTATCAACTTTTGGTAAAAGTTGGTCCATAGAAGGATGTACTATATCCATTATAAATCGCTCCTTTGCAATATCTTAATTTAAACTTTTTCATTTTCAAGTTGAACAAGTTTATCTAAATTATTATACACTGCACAGCGTTCAGCTTCAATAATATGCAAAATTTTATTTACAACATCACTGACAACTTCATTAGTGATGATGTAATCATAATTATTTCCGCGTGGAATTTCTTCAATAGCAGCGCTGAGGCGACGTTTTATTGCTTCTTCAGTTTCAGTACCACGTCCGCGAATGCGTTTTTCAAGTTCTGCAAGAGAAGGAGGTAATAAAAAGATGAATGTACCTTCTTTTAAAAACATTTTCTGTACATTTAAAGCACCTTGAGTATCGATTTCAAGTAATACATCTTTACCACTTTCCAATACTTCGCGTACTTTATCTGCTGGAGTTCCATAATAATTTCCATAAACTTCAGCCCATTCTAACAAACGATTTTCTGCTATCATTTGCTGAAATTCTTCTTTAGATAAGAACCAATAATCCTTACCATTCACTTCGCCTGGTCTAGGTTTACGTGTTGTTGCTGATATGGAAAATACAATTTCTGGCTGTGCTTTTAATAATTCTTTGCAAACAGTCCCTTTTCCTGTACCAGATGGTCCAGAAATAACGATTAAATTACCCTTATTCTTCATTTACTCTACCCTTTTCTTTTATAATATCCATATTTACTCTATTTGTTATTGTTTCTGGCTGTACAGCCGATAAAACAACAGTCGAATTATCCATGATAATCACTGAACGTGTACGACGTCCATAAGTGGCATCAATTAAATTCTTTAACTCTTTTGCCTCTTGGACTATACGCTTTATTGGTGCTGACTCTGGAGCGACAACTGCGATAATTCTATCTACAGCTATGATTGTACCATAACCAATATTAACTAATCTTGCCTGCATAACTTTTACCTATTTTTACCTATTCAATATTTTGGATTTGTTCACGAATTTTTTCTAATTCACCTTTAATCTCTACTACTAAATTAGCAATCTCAGCATTATTAGCTTTAGAAGCCATTGTATTTGTTTCACGGTTCATTTCTTGGACAATAAAATCTAATTTACGACCAATATTACCTTCCATTTCCAAACTAGCCTTAAACTGCTGTAAATGACTTCCCATGCGTACAATTTCTTCTGTAATATCCATTTTATCTGCCATTATCGCACATTCTTGGATTATTCTATTCTCATCAATATTTTGCTCACTCAATAAAGATTTAAGTGTTTCTATCAATTGAGTTCGATAATTTACTAAGCGTTCAGGAGCTATTACTTTTATTTTTTCTGTATGCTTAGCAATGATATCTAAACGGCGAAGTAAATCTTTTTTTAGATTTTCACCTTCAATACATTTCATTTTGACAAATTCTTCTGTAGCTTCTTCTACAGTAGCCACTAATAATGGTTTTATCGCTTCTAAATCTAAACTATCATCAGCTAAATTTATCACGCCTTGAAAATTTGCCAAATCTATTAAAGATATATTTTTTAATTTTGCTTTTTTATCTACACTTTTAATAGTTGTATTGATTTCCTGTAAGCTTTTATAATAAGCAATCAATAAATCTTTGTCAATGGCTAACTTTTTATTTTCTTCATTGTTATTTACAAAATTAATGTAAATATCTATTTTTCCACGAAGAGCATATTTATTTAAAGCCTCAACTATACTTGCTTCTAAAGCACGTAGTCCACTTGGCATACGAATGGAAATGTCGCGATATCTATTGTTTACCGCTTTCATTTCTACGCCAATTTTATATATTCCATTATCAAAAGTTGCTGAGCCAAAGCCCGTCATACTTCTTATCAAAAAAATACCTCCCCAAACCTAATTAAGATTATTAATCAGCCCATGTTGCTGTGAAAACTTTTGTAGCAGGGCCAGTCATATAAATTCGATTATTATCAGCCCACTGTATTGTTAAAATACCGCCATCTAATTCAATTTGAGCTGTTCTCTGTGTACGTTTATTTAATACACAAGCTACTAATGTAGCGCAAGAACCAGTACCACAAGCCCAAGTAATACCTGCACCACGTTCCCAAACACGCATACGAACATATTTATCATTTTTTACTTCTACAAATTCTGTATTTGTTTTCTTAGGAAATACTGGATTAGTTTCAAATTTTGGACCAATTTTTTCAAGTTCTACACTATTAATATCACCAACAAAAACGATACAATGAGGATTTCCCATAGATACGCAAGTCATTTTATAAGTTTGACCATCTACGGTGATATCTTCATTTACTACTTGATTATTGCCAAAGCCAGATACTGGAATTTTATCGCCTTCTAAAATAGGTTCACCCATATCTACATGAACATTGCCATCTTCCATAATTTCAGGAACGATTATACCAGCACCAGTTTCTACAGTGAATTTATTTTTATCTGTAAGATTAGCTTCTTTTACACATTTGGCAAAGCAACGTATACCATTGCCACACATTTCAGCTTCACTGCCATCACTATTGATGATTTGCATACGAAAATCTGCTATTTTAGATGGCAAAATAAATATAACACCATCGGCACCTACACCAAAATGACGATCACAAATTTTTTCTGCATTTGCAATTATTTCACTGATATCTTCATTATTGAAAGCATTTACTAATACAAAATCATTTCCACAAGCTTGCCATTTAGAAAAATTAAATTCCATGATAAAATCCTCCTTAAACACATTATTAAAACAATGTATTTATTTTTACAAATTTAAAATCTATTCAGGCTCATTATAGATAATAACTAAATTATTATATTATAACTATAACTAATATTAATTCGCTATTAAATATCAACAATCCTGCTCATATTATTATAATTATTCATCTTTTTAAAGAAAATACTAATTAATGACAAAAAACTTAGCAAAAACTGCTCAATTAATAATTTATCAAATAAAAATACCTATGATATAATATTTTAGATATTAATTTCTTAAACTAAGAAATTAACGAAAGGAATGAATTAAACTATGAGCTTAGATGGATTTTCATTAAATCCTTTAATAAATGAACTAAACGACAAATTAGCAGGTGGTAGAATAGATAAAATCTGCCAACCAAACAAACAAGATATTTATTTATATATTCGCCAGCCTGGACAGACATATATTTTATATCTTTCTATAAATCCTCAAAATCCTATGGCAAATATAACTGAATTTCAGCCAGATAATCCACCTGAACCACCAGTTTTCTGCATGGTTTTACGTAAACAATTAGAAGGTGGTCGCATCGCCTCTATTTCTCAATATGGTTTAGACCGCATGATTTTAATAGATATTGATACCTTAGGGCCAAAAAGTCTTATCATTACAAAAACTTTAATAGCTGAACTTATGGGAAAATATAGCAATCTTATTTTAATGCAAGACGGAACTATTATTGAAGCCTTTCGCCGTGTAGGTGAAAATAGCAACCGCGTGCGTACTGTCTTACCTGGTCAAAATTATGAAGTCCCACCTATTCAAGACAAAATAAATATTTTAACTACCGATACAAATTCATTTATTGAACGCTTAAAAACATATCAAGAAGCGACATTATATCAAGCAATCATCGCTAGTGGATTGGGCTTTGGGCCAATAACAGCAAAAGAAATCATCTTTTTAGCTGGCTTTAGCGAAGATTTATTGATAAAAGATATGGACGAAATGGATTTTTCTTCTATAACTAATATCATTGATGAATTAAAAATCATGTATCAAGAAAAAAATTTTTCGCCAACATTAGTCTTAGATAAAAAACGTAAAATTAAAGCCATGGCACCATTTGCTTTGCATATTTTTAACGAAAAAGATTTCACCCTTAAAACATATATAGATATTAATGCTCTATTAGAAGATTCCAAAAACTATACTAACAGCTATTATAATTTACCAGAAAAAGATTTCTATCGTAAAACAATCCATAATGAAATTAATCGTTTAACTAAAAAAGAAAAAATTCTTACAGAAGAATTAGCTAAAGCGCAAAAAGCTGAAAAATATAAAATAAAAGCTGATAACTTAATGACTTATCAATACCAATTTAAAGACCATCAAGACAAAGAAATTTCTGTAGCTAATATTTATGATGAAAATTATGCACCTATAACTATTGCATTGGATACGAAATTAACTCTAATTCAAAATATGCAAGCTTATTATAAAAAATACGATAAGTTAAAACGTTCTACACAAATGTTAGAAATCCAAATAAAACGTTGCCAAAAAGATAGAGAATATGCCCTAACCATAGAAACTGCTATAGATGCTTGTACTACTATAGCCGATATTGAAGATATCAAAGCTGAAATGATTAAAGCTGGATTTTTACCACCTGAAAATAAGAAAAAAGCTTCTATTGCTCCATCTAAACCATTTAAATTTGCTCTACCTAATGGAATGTTCTTATTCGTTGGCAAAAACAATTATCAAAATGATAAACTCACTTTTAAAACAGCACATAGCGATGATATTTGGTTGCATACAAAAGATATCCCTGGCTCTCATGTCATCATTGATACTAAAGGCGATGAAGTAGATGAGGATACTCTATTTTTAGCTGCCCAAATCGCAGGATATTTCAGCAAAGCACGTGGCTCTTCAAAAATTCCTGTTGATTATGTAGAATGTAGATATCTAAAAAAACCATCAGGAGCTAAACCTGGTTTTGTTATCTTTACAAATAATAAAACTTTATATGTAACACCTGATGAAGATGAAATCATGCCAATCATCAATAAAGATTTAAATAAAAAATAAGTAAAAAAAGACTACCATATTTATTTTTGGTAGTCTTTTCTCATTAATTAAGTTATCGCCATTAAATTTATTTATTGCCTAAAAACTTTAAAATCATATTTATAATTTTTCTACAAAAACCAATTTCTTCTCAGTCTTCAAGTCTTGGTCCAGCATTTAAAATTTCTTCTGGCATTTCACCAGCGAAACGTTTAACATTTTCAGCAAACAATCTTACTAATTTTTCAGCTTGATTTTTATATGCTTTTTTATCCATCCAAGTATTTTCTGGATTTAATACTTCACTTGGTACACCTGGGCAGCTATCTGGAATATTTAATTGGAAATATTCATGTTTAGTCCAAGTAACATCATCTAATTTACCATCTAAAGCAGCAGAAATCATAGCTCTAGTGTATTTTAATTCCATACGTTTACCAACACCATATGGACCGCCAGTCCAACCAGTATTAACAAGATATACACTAGTATTATATTGATTAATTTTTTCACCTAATAATCTAGCATATTGTAATGGTGGTAATGGGAAGAATGGTTCACCAAAACCAATAGAGAATGTTGCTTGTGGTTCTGTAATACCACGTTCAGTACCAGCAACTTTACTTGTATAACCGGATAAGAAGTGATACATAGCTTGTTCTTTAGTGAGTTTTGCAATAGGAGGTAATACACCAAAAGCATCTGCAGTCAAAAAGATAATTGCATTTGGATGACCTGCCATACTTGGTACGATGGCATTTGGAATATTTTCTATTGGATAAGCTGTACGCGCATTTTGTGTAAATCTAGCATCAAAGAAATCTGGTTCACGAGTATATGGATTGATATAAACATTTTCCAAAACAGTTCCATATTGAATTGCATTATAAATTTCTGGTTCACTTTCAGGTGTAATTTTTATAGTTTTTGCATAGCAACCACCTTCAACATTGAAGATACCATGTTCACTCCAACCATGTTCATCATCACCAATTAAGGAACGATTAGGGTCAGCAGATAAAGTTGTTTTACCTGTACCACTTAAACCAAAGAATAATGCAGAATTTCCATCTTTACCTACATTTGCAGAGCAGTGCATGGATAAAACACCACGTTGAGGAAGAATGAAGTTCATAACAGAGAAAATAGCTTTTTTCATTTCACCTGCATAAGCACCGCCACCGATTAATACCATTTTTTTGCTGAAATTAACAATAATAAAAGTTTCAGAATGTGTACCATCTTCAATTGGATTAGCTTTTACACTAGGCATACAAATAAGTGTAAATTCAGCAGGTGTAGTAAGTTTAGTTTTTGGTCTAATGAATAATTGTTTTAAGAATAAATGATGCCAAGCATGCTCATTAATGCATTTTATTTGTAATTTGTATGCAGGGTCTGCACCAACTAAAGCATCAGTTACAAATAATTGATGGTCTTTAGCATAATCTTTCATTTTTTCATAAAGACGATTAAATGTATTTTCCGAACATGGTTGATTTGTATTTGACCAATGTATTAAATCATGAATATCTGGAGTATCAACAATAAATCTATCTTTAGGTGAACGACCTGTATGTTTACCAGTAGTTACACAAATCGCACCTTTGTCAGATAAACGTCCTTCATGATTTCTAACCGCTTCTTCAAGTAACTCTGGAATTGTTGCATCATAAGTAATTCTTCTTGCAACTGATAAAAAGTCCTGGCTAGAATAGTTGTTCATCATTGTAATCAACCTCACTTTTATTTATGTTTATTTGTCATAAAATTTATTACCTAAAATTACTATATGAATATATATTTCTCCAAAAAATTCACTATTCCTCCCAAAATTTTTAAAAAATTTTTTATATTTTAACATAAAAGCAATATAATAGATAAAACTTATGGCAAAAAACATTTATAATAAATAAAATATTGGATATATGCTATTTTTATGCTATAATATCTATGTGTTAATTAATAAAATTTATTATACATAAGATATTTTCAATAGGAGGATTATATGGAACTTAAACAACTAGAATACTTTCAAATGACTAGCCGTTTGAAAAATATTACTAGAGCAGCCAAACGGCTTTCTGTTTCTCAACCAAATATTACAGTTGCTATAAAAAAATTAGAAGCAGAACTTGGCATACAACTTTTTGAACGTAGCCAAAAACAATTATCACTCACACCAGAAGGAGCTGTATTTTTAAATCGCATTGAACTTGCTTTGCGTAATATTCAAGATGCCGTTTTAGAAGTTAATGACTATAAACAACTTCAAAAAGGCACTATCAAAATTGGTATTCCTTCTATGATCGGAGCATATCTTTTCCCAAAAATTTTCTCTGGTTTCCAGAAAAAATTCGCTCATTTAGATATTTATCTTTATGAAAAAGGCTCTATGTCTATTCGTGAATCCTTAGAACGTGATGAATTAGATTTTGGTATTGTCATCATCTCCAATGCTTCTCCTAGTTTACAGTTATTACCAATGTCTACTAACCAAGTAGTAGCTTGTGTTCCTGAAGATAGCCCACTTGCTCAAAAAGATTCTTTATCTTGGAGCGATGTAAGTAATATTGATTTAATTATGTTAAAAGAAGGTTCTTTTATCCGTAATTTAATTCAACAAAAACTCAAAGAACACAATATTCAACCAAATATTATTTTAGAATCAAACCAAATCGAAACGATAAAAGGTCTTATCTCCAGTAATGTTGGTATGGCATTTCTCTTAGACTTCGTAGTTCAAGATACACCACATATTAAAACATTACCAATAGAAGACCCTATATTTGTAGATGTTGGACTTGCATGGAAAAAAGATAGATATATCTCTAAAGCTGCTCAATCTTTTATCAATTTCTGTCAAGATACATTAAATAAATAATTTATAAAATTAAAGCCATCAGTTTATTCAAATTTGCTGATGGCTTTTTATTTTTATTGATAACAAAAAGGATAATCCACTTATTTTAGGATTATCCTTTTTATATTTTTTATAACTTATTTAATGATATTTTAACGATGAGCTAATAAAGTTTGTTTTAATTTATCTTCAATTTGTACAAGTTCAGCTTCTGCTAATTTACGACGTTCACGTCCATCTTTTTGAATTTTAATAGTTTCTTCAATAGTAGAAATCAAATCTTCATTTACTTTTTTTACAGTTTCGATATCTACAATTCCACGTTCTGTTTCACGTGCTGTCTCTATTGTATTTTGTTTCAACATTTCAGCATTACGTCGCAATAATTCATTTGTAGTATCTGTTACTTCACGTTGCATCTGTAAAACTTTTTGCTGTCTAGATAAACCAAGCGCAATTACAATCTGACTTTTCCATAATGGAATAGTATTATAAATAGCACTTTGCACCTTATCAACTAAAACTTTATCATTATTTTGAATAAGACGTATCTGTGGTGCTGTCTGTATAGCTATTGTTTTACTCAATTTCAAATCATGAACTTTTTTCTCAAAACGACTAACAGCATTTTCAAAATCACTGACTACCTGCACTGCCATTTGATTTTGAGAATTTACAGCTTCCATACGCAATTTAGGAATAGTATGCTGTTGCAATTCTAAGATTTTTTCTTCGCCAGCTTTAATATATAACTGCAATTCTTTAAAATACTCTAAATTTCGTTGATACATAGTATCAAACATCACAATATCTTTCATCATGCTCATGCGGGCTTTATCTAATTCGCCTTGTATCTTATCAATCTGTACAGATAATTTATCATATTCTGCCATCATACTTTTAGCACTGCCAACTAATGAGCCTAAAATAGGAATTTTCTTTATAAATCCACCACTATTTTTACTATCTACATCAAAACCTTTTACTTTTACTACTAAATTGCTTAATAAATCGCCAACATGCCCACTATCTTTACTGCGAATATTATTCAAAATACTATCTGAAAACTCCGCTATATTTCGTTGTGCATTTATGCCATATTGTACCGAAGTCTGTGAATTCGTCAAATCTATATTTTCTTTTATTTCATCAATACGTTTTCTATCTTCTGGTGAAATCAATTCTGTTTGCTTTGTAACCTGCTCAATTTCTTCTTTTTTTGTCATTACTTGCCAATTTTGAGCATCAGCATTATTGTCCATTGTCTGTGTTTTTGCTTTGATTAAATCATCTAAACTAATATCTGCCATAAGTTTCACCCTCTATTCATATTATCAAAAAATTTGCGATAAAAATCTTCTTTATCCATAAATAAATAGCGTATACCTTCTATAAATCCCGCAATAAAAGGTATGCCTGTCCATGAGAATAATAAATAAAAAATGCCCATAAAAGTTTTGCCTAAATAAAATTTATGTGCGCCAAAACCGCCAAATAAAATTCCTAGACCTCCAGCAATTAATTTTTTACGCAAAACTTCATCACTATCAAAAAATTTTTCTGGTAAATGTTTTAATTGCCAACGCATTTTCTGCATAGGTTTATCGTGCATACAATTTTTACGTCTATAGCTAAAGCCAGATTTTATCTTTTGAGTGCGGTCTTGCTTTTTCACATCAAAACCATCTGCTTTTATTGTATTTTCCATGACCTTTAATTCCGCATCCATATCTAATAACTGGTCATTTATCAATTTTTCAAATTGTTCTGTATAAGCATTACTCAATCCATATAAAGTATTTTTTGTTCTTTCCTTTATATCATTTACACTATCTGTATTTAACTGCGTATTTTCTATTTCTACATATTTTTCAATTAAACCAGCCACAGTATCTTGATAATAATCGATAAATCTTCTAGCTAGAGTAATTTTCTCTGGATGTTTTTGTAGATATTGTAAAATATTCAAAGATACCTTTTGCATATCTTGCACATGCATTTTTAATTCACTATCTCTAATATATTTCAATGAACCTTTTATATAATTATAATCCTCTAACGCTTTTTGATAACTTTCCTGCAATAATTTACTATTTTCACTATCATCTAAATCTAAACTAATCTGCTTTTTTTTATTTGGTTTAAATGTCAAAAAGACGCCTACACCTAAAGCTACCGCTCCTATCAAATTCACAATATCACTAAAATGTGTTATCATATCAAACCCAATAAAAGCCAAAATAGTCGTTATAACTGCTAAAAACATAATAAAACTAAACATAATTTTTATTCTCCTATATTTTATTATACTTATTAAATTCTAATAAACCCTTTTAAAATCCTGCACTACAAAAATAATTATACAAAATTTATACTGATTATGCTTGTATATCATATTAAAATTGTATTAAAATAAAATTAAAATTTTTTCTTGATTTCTATTTTCTGAAACAAAACTATACTTAGGAGGCTTTTATTATGACAAATATAAATAATGTATTAATAGAAATGATTAATTATTATCAGGGCGACCCTAAACGTATTCAACATTTTCTCAAAGTACATAGCTTTGCAAAATTCATAGCAGAACAAGAAAACTTACCCTCAGATAAATTATATATTTTAGAAATCGCTGGCTTGATGCATGATATTGGCATAAAAATTGCTGAGCAAAAATACAACAGTAGCAATGGCAAATATCAAGAATTAGAAGGCCCTGCACCTGCTAGAGAAATACTTGAAAAACTCCAAGTAGATACTGCTGTAATAGATAGAGTATGTTTCTTGATTGCTCATCATCATACTTACAATAATATTGACGATTTAGATTACCAAATCCTAATAGAAGCAGATTTCTTAGTAAATCTTTATGAAGATAATTGCCCAAAACAAGCTATAGAAAATGCATTAAACAGAATTTTTAAAACTAAAACAGGCATTAATTTATGTAAAACTATTTATGGTATTTAATCATATTCAACTAATAGAAAGGAATTTTTTATGTCCCAAAACCTTGATATTGAATTAAAACCAGTAATTCCCAAAGAATATCCTACATTTATCAAAAATTTACAAGAGGCTTTTTCTCCTGCAATTATTGAAAAATTTGGCACAAATGAATATCTTCCATCTAAAAATGATATATTATCCTCACTTACTGCTAAAAATGCAGAAGTTTTCCACATTATTTATAATAATCAATGTGCCGGCGGTGTTGTTCTCATGATAGATAAAAATACTCATCATAATTCTTTAGATTTATTCTTCATATCACCAAAATATCATGGAGACGGCTTGGGTCTTGCAACATGGAAAACCATTGAGAAAAAATATCCCGATACAATCACATGGAGAACAATTACGCCATATTTTGAACAAAGAAATATACATTTTTATATAAATAAATGCGGATTTCATATAATAGAATTTTTCAATAAATATCACAAAGAAAAAAATATGCCCAATCATATAAATGATAAACCCAATCCATGTATAGATAATTATTTTCTCTTTGAAAAAAAGATGAAATAATCCAAAGAAATGCTACTTGCCAAAGATATTTTATCTCTAATTTTACCAGCTAAATTCTTAAAAAAGCTTTTCATTACCTGAAAAATAAGGCTTTTTATAAAATCTTTAAAATTACCATTATCGCTGGTAAAAAATATCAATATCCTTGTATATCAATACTTTTAATAGTATAATGAAAATCACAAATACTGATTTTTCTAGCATTTAACTTTAACAAGAGTTGTATTTGAATGAAAAGTTGGCCAGATACAAAAATATTATGGCGGAATTTAACTTTAACAAGAGTTGTATTTGAATTAATCATTCTGTTGAAATTTTACTAAATCACTTGCTATTTAACTTTAACAAGAGTTGTATTTGAATAAAGACGGTGTTGCTAGAATTGATGGTATGACAGTATTTAACTTTAACAAGAGTTGTATTTGAATTTACACCAACGAGTCAAGGTCTTATCTGTCATTCCTAATTTAACTTTAACAAGAGTTGTATTTGAATTTATTTTGCGACCACCCTAGTAATTATTTTGTTAACATTTAACTTTAACAAGAGTTGTATTTGAATTGGTAACAATAATTTTTGTTTCTGTTGCATTAGGATTTAACTTTAACAAGAGTTGTATTTGAATATTTTGCAATATTTCTCTAAAATAGCCCCTTTTATTATTTAACTTTAACAAGAGTTGTATTTGAATGTTGATTTATATATTTTATCTTGTTCTGATTCTGAATTTAACTTTAACAAGAGTTGTATTTGAATAAAATATTGAAAATATTATTGACTTACCACGTTAAAATTTAACTTTAACAAGAGTTGTATTTGAATATATGGCCCAAATAATATGTATGAGCTTTGGACAGAATTTAACTTTAACAAGAGTTGTATTTGAATTGTTTGTGCTATAATATCTTTACGAAGAATTTAATATTTAACTTTAACAAGAGTTGTATTTGAATACAGCTCTTTTATATGTTGTATCTGCATATTGTCCAATTTAACTTTAACAAGAGTTGTATTTGAATGAAGCACTAGCACCTGCTGGAGCTGCTGGAGCTGCATTTAACTTTAACAAGAGTTGTATTTGAATTTTTTATAAATTGTTTGCCCAACTTTAAGCTTATAAATTTAACTTTAACAAGAGTTGTATTTGAATGCAGGTGTTAAAGTTTTTATGTTAATTTTTGACATGATTTAACTTTAACAAGAGTTGTATTTGAATGCATGCAAAGGTTAATTAATAAATAAAGTTTCAGTAATTTAACTTTAACAAGAGTTGTATTTGAATTTAGAACCTGTAAATAAAAAATTAGTTTTTGAACCAATTTAACTTTAACAAGAGTTGTATTTGAATTATATACTTGGCACACCTGTTACATAGTAATTATTCATTTAACTTTAACAAGAGTTGTATTTGAATATGCTGGTTTTTATTACTCTAGTATCTAGAATAGTAATTTAACTTTAACAAGAGTTGTATTTGAATTGCTTTAACAATCGCTAATAAGAATTTGTTGATGAAATTTAACTTTAACAAGAGTTGTATTTGAATTTATATACTTCACCCACACCAGCACCAATATAATATATTTAACTTTAACAAGAGTTGTATTTGAATTTGACATTGATAAATCGTGATGAACAGCTTGCTGAAATTTAACTTTAACAAGAGTTGTATTTGAATATATTATCTTCTGGTGAAGGTAGTACATAGCAGTTCATTTAACTTTAACAAGAGTTGTATTTGAATTTATTAAAAATAATGCAGACTATAAGACATTTAAAAATTTAACTTTAACAAGAGTTGTATTTGAATATTTTGGGACGATTACCATGTGCAAATTGATTATGAATTTAACTTTAACAAGAGTTGTATTTGAATTTCCTGGAGTCTTTTCTGGTCGCCATAAACCTAAAAATTTAACTTTAACAAGAGTTGTATTTGAATACAAATGTATGGTGAAAGTTTAGTTAGTAGCATAAGATTTAACTTTAACAAGAGTTGTATTTGAATGCGATTACTGATGAAAAGATATATACTTCTGTATTATTTAACTTTAACAATTGTATATTTCTAAAATAACTTTTCCACTATTTGATAAATATGTAGATAATTATAAAAATAAAAACTCATGGATTAAAATACCCATGAGTTTTTATTTTGCTTTATTCTTTATTAGCTATACCTAATTTACCAAAAACATAAAACGATAAGCTGAGAATCATGCCACAGACAACAGCAAGACCCATACCTTTTAATTGTACAGGACCGATATTTACAGCAGCTCCACTAAGACCACTTATCATAGTTACGGCAGTAAGTATCATATTTTTCGTACTAGTATAATCGACTTTCTTCTCTATAAGCATACGTATACCAGAACAAGCGATAACACCAAATAATAATACAGAAATACCGCCCATTACTGGTACTGGAATAGCATGAATAATAGCAGCAATTTTACCAATAAAAGAGAAAAGAATAGCAAAAACAGCAGCTCCACCAATTACCCATACACTATAAACACGAGTAATAGCCATAACGCCCATATTTTCGCCATAAGTAGTATTAGGAGTTGAGCCTACAAAACCAGATAAAACATTAGAAACACCATCAGCAAATAAAGAACGATTAAGTCCTGGATTTTTAATTAAATCTCTATCTACAATACTACTTGTAACAACTACATGCCCAATATGTTCAGCAAAAACTACAAACAATGCAGGCATGATAATCATGATAGCGTGAATATTAAAAGTTGGTTCATAGAAAGTTGGTACTTGTACCCAACTAGCAGCTTCTACACCAGACCAATCTACAATACCTAAACAAAAAGCCATGATATATCCTGCAATTACACCAATTAATACAGGAATTACACTTAAAAATCCTCTACCAATTACAGAAGCCAAAATTGCCACAGCTAATGTAAATACAGAAGTAATCATTGCAAGCTCATTTGGAATACCTTGCGATTGCATTGTATCACTGATAAAACCAGACATATCCAAAGCAAGTGGTGCAAGCTCAAGACCAATTACTGCTACTACCGCACCCATTGCAGCTGGTGGCAAAATAATATCAATCCAAGCTGTACCTAATTTACCCACAACAAAAGATAAAATAATAAAAGATAAACCAAATGCTATAAATCCACCTTGAGCATCGCCATAACTAAGTCCACTAGTAGCAAGTACTGCTAAAACTGGAGAAATAAATGCAAAACTAGAACCTAAATAAGCAGGTAATTTCCCTTTACAAATGATTAAATACAAAATTGTACCTATACCATTCATAAATAAAGCTGTTGCTGGATTTACATGAAGTAAAAAAGGAACTAACACTGTAGAGCCAAACATAGCAAACAAATGTTGTAAACTAAGTGGAATTCCTTGCAACAAAGGCACTTTTTCTTCTACGTCATAAAACTTTTTCATTTTGTCCTCGCTTTCATAAATAAATAAATAAAAAATTCCTTAGTTATTTTATCATAAGAAATCATATCTATCTATTTAAAAATAAAAATATCTATTAAAAACCAAAAGATTATTGCATATTTACCGCTTTTAATTTATATTTATATAGGCAAAAAATAAAAACATTATTTTTTCCTATATATTTTATTATGAATAGGAGATTTTTTATGACTAAAGAAGAATTTATGCTTATTGCTACTCAAGAAGCTGATAGTAATTTAACAACTAATGAAGGTGGCCCTTTCGGTGCAGTTATTGTAAAAGATGGCAAAATCGTAGGTCGCGGTCATAATCGTGTACTTATAAAACATGATCCAACTTGTCATGCCGAAGTTGAAGCTATTCGTGATGCTTGTCAAAATTTAGGTACTCATGATTTAACAGGTTGTGAACTCTATACATCTTGCTATCCATGTCCAATGTGCCTTTCTGCTACTATTTGGGCAAATATTAAAAAAGTTTATTATGGAAACACAGCTAAAGATGCTGATAAAATTGGTTTTAGAGATGATTTCATCTACAACTATATTGAAGGAAAATGCCAAGATATCTCCGTTTTAGATTTAGAACAATTTGGTAGAGATATCACTATAAAATCCTTTGATAACTTTGCACAAAAAACAGACAAAACAATCTACTAAAAACAAAGAGGATAAGTTTTGAACTGCACCCCAAAAGTTGGACAAAAAACAACTTTTGGAGGTGCAGTTTT
>OGWW01000834.1_pt1 | contig 18927 bp, 18 predicted proteins | sample 1576131 | NCBI WGS metagenome assembly OGWW01 (sample SAMEA3541576, study PRJEB24748) | human gut metagenome | biome: human gut; feature: human-associated habitat; material: faeces | place: China | collected 2012 | reverse complement strand
ATAATGATACTTATGAAGGAATGCAGCAGCAACTTACGAATACAAAATCATTCAGTTTCTCAAAACGGGTAAATATCAGGGGAAGTTTCTCTTTGGGAATTCCACATCCGGTATCACTGACAAACAGTTTCAGCCAATCTTTCTCCACACACATTCCGATTGTAATACATCCCTGCCTGGTATTCTTAATGGCATTCGACAGAAAATTAAATAATATCTGAGTAACCCGGTTACGATCGGTTGTAATCCATATTTTCTCTTGCGGACGTGTTACTCTTAACTCAATTTCATCGCTGATTTTTAACCGGTGTACTTTCTCAACTTCATCAATCAGTGAAGTCATCTCCACCAGTTGAAAATGTATCTCTGATTTGCCGGATTCAATGCGTGATAAATCGAGGATATCATTGATCAGTTGGAGCAACACATTGCTATTTTTCCGAATGATGCCAATGTATTCTTCTTTTTCCTCCTGGGCTTCTGTCAAAGCTATAATTTCGGCAAAGCCAACAATAGCATTCAAGGGAGTACGGATCTCATGACTCATATTAGCCAAGAAAACAGATTTCATACGATCTGCCTCTTCCGCTTTTCTCTTGGCTTCAATCAGTTCCTGGGCATGTTGCACCCGCTCTCCGATATCATGAATTAAAGCCAAGACTTTATTATCTTCAAATGGAGCGATACGAGCTTGGAAATAATGCCTGCCATCTTCGGCATCCAGCGGATACTCAATCTCTTTTAACCGCCCTTCTTTCAGGCACTCGTGTATGTTACGAATAAATAAGTCGCTTACTTCCGGATTGTAAATGGAACGTCCGTCAGCTCCTTTCAATACTTCTACCGGATGAAGTAACACAGTATCGGATGCCATCAGCACATCAGTGATGAAAAAGTTATCATCAAAAATAAATATAAACTCCGGCAAAGCTTCAATCACTTTCCGGTTTCTTGCTTCCAGACGCCTTATATGCTGCTCTTTTTCACATTGCGAAGTAACATTGATAGTATAGGCTATTATCTTTTCCGGATGTCCATCTTTATCTTTCTGATAAGAAAGGAAGTGGTCTTCCAGCCAAATAACTTGCCCTTTATTACCGATACAACGTATCCGTATCTGGGACGTTTTTGTTTCAGAATCGAGCATACAGGAGAAAGCATTCCGGTAAGGAACAATGTCCTCCGGACAGGCATACCGATAGAAATCATCAATATCTTTAAAAATGATACCTACTTCTTTTAATCCTAATATACGAAAGTAGTCATCTGTAAAGCTACATTCACCCGTTACAATATCATATTCCCACAGTGCAATTTGATGTGCAGACAAAACAGAGGTCATTTTTTGAAATTTATCTCTTAGTTTTTCAATATATTCTTCTTTGAAAAAGGAATCAGCTTCAGCTATCATATAAGTGCATTTCGTTTTGTTGTATGGATAGCAAAGATAAGAATAATAAAGAATAACTTGCATTAAAAGTTATTCCTTTTTTCTACAGAAAATCCTATCTTTGCCTTTCAAAATGAAAAAAAAATGAATCAAGACACCATTTGTGCTATAGCCACCGCCCAAGGAGGAGCTATCGGAAGTATCCGCGTCTCTGGTCCCGATGCCATAACTATTACTGAACGTATTTTCACTCCAGTTAAAGTAGGGAAGCAACTCTCTGATAAAAAGCCATATACATTAACTTTCGGACATATACACAATGAGAAAGAGATTGTGGATGAAGTACTTGTCAGCTTGTTTCGTGCCCCCCACTCCTACACAGGGGAAGATAGTACTGAAATTACGTGTCATGGTTCTACCTATATTCTTCAGCAGGTGATGCAACTGCTTATTAAAAACGGCTGCCGTATGGCTCAACCCGGAGAATATACACAAAGAGCTTTTTTGAATGGCAAGATGGATCTCAGCCAGGCAGAGGCTGTGGCAGATCTGATTGCCTCAACCTCTGCTGCTACCCATCGTTTAGCCATGAGCCAGATGCGTGGCGGCTTCAGTAAAGAATTAGCCGACCTCCGTGGAAAACTTCTCGACTTCACATCTATGATCGAACTCGAGCTGGATTTCAGTGAAGAAGATGTGGAGTTTGCAGACCGTTCCGCATTACGCCATTTAGCAGATGGGATAGAACAGGTTATCACTCGCCTGGTTCATTCGTTCAGTGTAGGAAATGCTATAAAAAATGGTGTTCCGGTAGCCATCATAGGCGAAACCAATGCAGGAAAATCGACCCTATTGAATGTTCTATTGAATGAGGATAAAGCCATCGTCAGTGATATTCACGGCACAACCCGTGATGTCATTGAAGATACTGTAAACATAGGTGGCATCACTTTCCGCTTTATAGATACTGCCGGAATTCGTGAGACTAATGATACCATCGAGAGTTTGGGTATTGAACGTACCTTCCAGAAACTGGATCAGGCCGAAATTGTGCTTTGGATGATTGATGCTACAGATGCGAAGTCACAAATGGAAGAGCTTTCAGGTAAAATTCTCCCACGTTGCCAAAACAAACATCTGATCGTAGTATTTAATAAATCTGACCTGATCAGAGAAGAACAAAAGAAAGATATAATTTCTCTTCTATCAAGTTTCTCCAAAGAAGACATAAGTTCAATCTTTATTTCTGCAAGACAGCGATCAGGTACTGACGAATTACAACAAACACTGATCGAAGCCGCCCACCTCCCAACGATTACACAAAATGATGTAATCGTTACAAATGTCCGCCATTATGAGGCTCTATCCCGTGCACTGGATGCCATACACCGGGTACAAAACGGATTGGATGCGAATATTTCCGGAGATTTTTTAGCACAGGATATACGAGAATGTATCTTCCATCTGTCGGATATAGCAGGAGAGGTAACAAACGATATGGTACTTCAAAATATATTTCAGCATTTTTGCATCGGCAAATGATGGCTTGGAAACAGCCATAACTAACTATAACCATTTAGAATAAAGTCGCTGTATTTCAGCGACTTTTCTATTTTAACACTTTCCAGTCCGTATTTGGAGATAACGGTTTTTATCCATATTTTTCTATCATATTTCTACCGCGACAGAAATTCACGGTTAGCCCGAATGTCACAGTGACGCATTAGTTGACGTGTGTTGACAATGGTTTACATGTGTTGGCAAAATCCGGGAGAAATAAGGAGAAATTATCCCCAATGTAAACAAGGAAAATATGGAAGTAAGAAAGATTTGTCAATGGTGTGGAAAGCCATTTATAGCCCAAAAGACAACGACCTGCTATTGTAGCCATCAGTGTTCCAATCTTGGCTACAAAGAACGCATCCGGGAACGCAAGCGGCAGTTGAAACGCTCGCAAGAGTTGCTACAACCTCGACAAGCCGCCGAGGGACAGGATTTCTTCTCTTTTGCCCAAGCAGCAAAGTTGATGGGCGTAACCAGACAATACATATATAAATTGGTAAAGGAATCCAAACTTCGGGCTTCACGCATCAGTGGCAAAAAGTCGCTCATTCGCCGTGCTGACATCGAACTAATGATGAAAACCAAACCGTATGAACGCATCATGCCTAAAGAGGACTTCGACATCACCGAGTATTATACTGCTGAAGAAATTGCAGAGAAATATAAGGTCAACGCCAAATGGGTGTGGACTTATACACGGCAGCACAAAGTTCCGAAAGTGAGAATCCGCCAGTTCAACTATTACAGCAAGAAACATATTGATGCCGCCTTTGCCAAATACGAAGTAGATTCCGACCTGACCGAATGGTACACACCGGAAGAGATTCAGGAAAAATACGGCATGACACGCGTCGCCATCCGTTCGCAGGTGTATCGGAACAATATCCCATCCAAGAAAGAACACGGACAAATCTATTATTCCAAACTCCATTTCGACCTATCCAAAACATCGGAACAGGAAAGCAAAGCGGAATATTACACAGTCAAGGAGGCTATGGAAAAATTCAAACTCTCCCGCGACTCTGTTTACGGAATTCTGCAATTCCATCAGATCAACCGCGAGAAGAACGGACGGTTCGTCCGATTCCTAAAAGTAGAGTTTGACAGGGTTATGGGTGTTCACAAATAATCTAATTTGTCGCTATCCATTAATTCTTCAAAAATTAATCTCTGCTGTATGTAATCTGCATGATTACACTACAGAGTTTTGCAAGCGAATTAATAATAACCATAAAAATATATTAGTATGCATGAATGTAAAACAGTAACGTTGAGAACACGTCCGTTAAAAGGTAGAATGATGTCTTTCTATTTAGATTATTATCCTGGGTATCGGGACAAAGAGACTATGAAAGTTATCCGTCATGAATCGCTTGGCATCTATGTTTATGCCAATCCGAGAAACAAACGAGAGCAGAATTTCAACGAGGTAATGACCGAGAAAGCCGAAGCCATCCGTTGTCGTAGGTTCGAGTCTGTTGTCAATGAACGGTATGACTTCTTTGACAAGTACAGACTCAAGGCAGACTTCTTGGAGCATTATCGCAAGCAACTCCGTAAGCATGACCAGAAATGGGAGTTTGTCTATCTGCATTTCAACAACTTCGTACATGGTAAATGTACTTTTGAAGAGATTGACATAGACCTTTGCAACAAGTTTCGGGAGTATCTGCTCACGGCTAAGAAACTGAGACGTAACGGACGCATAACACGAAACTCCGCATCGGGATACTGGTCTACCTTCAGGGGATTCCTGAAAATACTCTACCGCAATGGAATGATAAAGACCAATGTCAATGATTTTTTGGATAAGATTGAAACGGAGGATGTTGTTAAAGAGTATCTGTCTGTAGATGAACTGTACAAGTTGGCTGAAACACCGTGCAAGAAGCCCATTCTGAAAATAGCATCGCTGTTTTCATGTATGACCAGTTTACGTATCAGTGATATTCTCGCACTATGCTGGGAAGATATTGTAGACTACTCAGCCGGAGGGAAATGCGTACATATCATCACACAAAAAAACAAAGCGGAAGACATCATTCCTATTAGTGAAGAAGCGTTGGGATTGATAGGCTATAGTTCAGAAAAGAAAGGTTTAGTATTCAAGGGACTTATGCGTAGTTGGACGCAAATTCCGATGAAAGAGTGGATTCGTTCTGCCGGAATCACCAAAAATATAACCTTCCATTCCTATCGTAGAACATTTGCAACGCTACAAGCAGCTGCCGGAACGGACATCCGCACCATACAGAGCATTATGGCTCACAAGAGTATTACCACCACTCAAAGGTATATCAAAGTCGTGGATGCCAACAAACGTGAAGCCAGCAAGAAGATTACCTTGACACGGAAGGACTGACAGCCACTTATCCCTATTTTAAGCGGTTAGAGTATGATTTTTAGTCTGAAATCATACTCTAACCGTTATTTTTTACAAATATTGAGCGATTCGTCGTCACTAATTATATATATCTGGAATATAGCACATAACTTTGCCATATAACCATTTCAAATACTTGCAGTAGATGACAAATAATACTCAAATTCGGACCAAGAGGATAAGTTTTATTCTTGCATTATTGGTAATTGCCTATGTGGCAGTAGACACTTACCTATTCACTTATCATAAAATCAATACCACAACAATAACGACTCCAGTTATAATAGGCCTCGTGGTTACAATTCTATTGTGCGGTCTACTGCAACGATTTTTCTACACTTGGCTGACGAAGAATCCAATCAATTTTTCTTTTGACCGGCAATCTCCTATTATTACTGACTCTGGTTTCGAAATAAAAACCGATTGTGCAGATGAAACTAAAACTATTGAACAGCCCAATAATTCAGTTATAGATAATTATGATACAATACGAGAGAACATCAAAAAGAAAGAAGCAGAAAAACAAGTAGAAGTCATGAATGCTATTCGTGAATATGTAACTATTAAAACCGCACCTTATCTGTCCAAAGAAGCTATTGTAATCCTCATTTCTAATATTGAGTATATGGCCTGTGATAGATCCGATTTATACAAGCCCATTCGCTCCAATATAGATAATCCGCTGAGATCACCGGGACTTCGCCATCTGGCATGGAATGTAGGTGAACGCTTGGGAGTATCATTGGCAAAAAGAGCCGTTTTTATCAAGTCTTCATTTCCTCACGAACTCGAAAATGCGACTCTTGAATATCTCAAACTTAATTTGCGGGATCAAGTTCCTAGTCAGATTCCTATTGACGTGCCCGATAAAGGCGATTATCGCTTCCATTTAGAAACAGATAATAGTAACTCAGACTAAAAAAACGCATGCAGACGAAATAATTAATCCGGTCTGTATTGTTCTGCAAGGTTTCATTGAGTTGATTCGCAGCATATTAAACGATTAAAAGAGTATAATATGGAAAAAGACCAACTGACATTCAACGACCTGCCGACTGTGGTGGGCGAACTATGCGACAGAATCGCAAGTATGGAAAATCTGCTAACGGAGAAACTTTCCAAGCAGTACGAAACCAAAGAGAACACGCACGTCCCCATGACCGTACAGGAGGCTTGTGCCTATCTTAAAATGCCGTTGTCAACCTTTTATTACAAGGTCAAAAAGGACGATATTCCGGTTATAAAACAAGGAAAACATCTCTACATCTATCGTGATGAGCTGGACAGATGGTTGGAATCCTCCCGAAAAAATCCGGCTCCGCAAAGTTTCGAAGAAGAGAATAAGTCCATGCTCGCATCCCATCGTCGTAAACCGAACCTGAAAAACTGGTAACTATGGAGAAGGCGGACAATACGACTCCTTCACGTGAGGAATTAGCGGTTTATGTGGAGGAATCAATCGTGAGCGTAACAAATACCTACGAGCAGTCGCCAGTGGTGCTGATGGTAGACGATGCTGTTATCGGTACATTGGGAAACTTCAGTGCGTCCATCGGAAAAGCCAAAAGCAAGAAAACCTTTAACGTATCTGCCATTGTCGCATCGGCATTGAGAAACAGCACAGTTCTTCATTATCGATCCACTTTCCCCGAGAATAAGCGGAATATTCTGTACATAGACACGGAGCAAGGACGACATCATTGCCAGCAGATATTGAAACGAATCCTACGTTTGGCTGAATTGCCGGAAGACAAGAAGCCGGATAATCTGCTCATGCTGGCTCTGCGTAAGTTCTCACCTAAAATACGGCTATTGATAGTCGAACAGGCCATTGGCACAATACCGGATTTGGGACTGGTGGTAATTGATGGCATCCGTGATTTCCTGTATGACATCAATTCTCCTGGTGAATCTACCGATATTATCTCCAAATTCATGCAGTGGACGGACGACAGACAGATTCACATCCATACCGTACTGCATCAGAACAAGAATGACGAACATGCTCGTGGTCACATCGGCACTGAACTCAACAATAAAGCGGAAACCATTATGCAGATCGAGGTGGATAAAGAGGACAAGACTATAAGCGTGGTCGAAGCCGTGCATATCCGCGACCGTGAGTTTGAACCTTTCGCTTTCCGCATAAACGAGGAAGCCATGCCCGAACCGGTAGAGTCCTATCTGCCAAAAGAGAAGAAGACCGGACGACCAACCAAAGGACCGTTCGATCCGGACAAGGAGATTCCAAAGAATGTACATCGTCCAGCATTGGATGCCGTTTTTGCCAATGGCAACATCAACAATTACGATGATTATATAGTACGCTTGCAAGAGGGTTACGGATTACAGGGTATAAAACTCGGTTATAACAAGGCGGTAAAGGTCGCAACATTGCTCAGTGACAAACAAATGGTTATAAAAGAAGGGAAAGATTATGCCTTCAATCCAGAATACCATTATTGAGTTCAACTTTACTTTATTATTGGGGCGTATATATAAGAATAAAGCAAAGTCGGAGGAAGACATCATGTGAGATATTCATATTCTCCCCTCTTTTAGAGGCTAGTATCATCCTATGTTTCCTATCCGAGTGCCAGTTCACTATACGCAACCGATATGGCTTGCCGTGAAGCATCAACAGGTAACTGTTGCGAGATATGCCAAGGTATAACCTCACTACGTTACGGTTTTACATTGGCGCTCTCGCCTGCTCAGTTCCTTTGCCGGTGCGGTACTCGCAAGCTCGCACCTATTCAACCATTATAAAAACGATTCAAATGAAAGAAGATATTGAAAAAACATTGGATTCCTCGAAAGAAACAAGAGACGTCTTCATCGGGGCGAAAGTAACTCCTACCCAGAAGGAGTATATAAAATCACTAGCTACAAAATGCGGCATGACCGTAAGCGATTACCTATTGTCGTGCGCCTATAACTTCAAGCCCAAAGCGAGGCTTACAAAAGAAGAAGCGGCACTGTTGCAGAATCTGGACGATTGTCGGTCAGACCTCGTAAAATACACCTCCGCACTGCACGGAATGTCCACAAAGCAACGTGTAGCAATGTTCAATCAGATTCCGTTCATGGTCAGCTGGCTCAAGGAACTTGGCAATGTGGCCGAAAGTGTCTGCCAGTTCCTGAATGCAGTAAAAGAGAAGAACAAGATTCCGTCTAACCCCAAAATCGAAGAAGAATGATTGCAAAAGCCAAAGCCATATCGCACGGAATAAACGACATCCGTTACATTACCGGCGAATCACAGCACAAGAAACATCCGGAGAAAATCTATCGGGTATTGGACAATCTGTTGCCTTCAGAACCGGATGCTATGGGGATATGGAACTCCATGCAATTGACCCTATCCCAACACCGGCCGATAAAGAACTCGGTAATCAGAATCGAGTTGAGTCCGTCTCCCGAACATACTCAGTTCTATGACATGGAGGACTGGCAAAAACTTTGGCACGACTTCGCAGAGGAGTTCGACAAACAAGTGATTACCGGCAAGGACGGAAAAGTCCGTTCTTGCCAGACTAATTTGGCTAACAGCAAATACTCGGTCTGGCTGCATACGGAATCCAAAGGCGAAGTTCCCCACCTCCATGCTGCGGTCTGCCGTTTGGATGAAAATGGCAATATCAACAATGACCACAACATTCATCTTCGGGCGCAACGTGCAGCGGAGCGAGTGGCAAAGAAACGTGGCTGGACGACTGCGGCACAAATCCGAAATCGCAACATCCCACAAGTGAATCGGGACTGCATGGAGGTGTTGAGGGCAATGCCATCGTGGTCATGGGATGAGTACAAGAATGCTCTTATACGGAAAGGTTATACCGTCCATGAAAGAGAGGACAAGCAAGGTATTCTCCATGGTTATGCACTCGTGCAAGGGAATACCAAATACAAAGCTTCCGAATTGGGAGTAGGCAGAAATCTGATGGTCTCGAAACTTCCTGCGACATGGGAGAAGCTGCATCATCAGCCGACCACAACCATTAGGAACAATACTACCCAAGTCATCCAGCTGCCAACAGAACATAAGGCTGCTCCTATTGACTATACCCAATATCTCGCAGACCGTTCAGACATGATTCCCTATACCCTTACCCATGAAGGCAAGGAACACAAGGTCTATATTCCGGAAAAAGTTCTCGACTGCTTCAATGACGAGTTCGATTACAGGTTTGTTGCCAACTGTCAGGAACTTACCGATATGGCGGTGGCTATTTTTGTAGGACTGCTTGAAACGCCGAATGTGGCAACTGGAGGTGGTGGCGGAGGTTCACAAAGCGACCTTCCGTGGAGAGACAAGGAAGACGACGATTTGCAATGGGCTCGCAGATGCGCTCGTGCCGCCAGCCGTTCATTAGGAAAGAAAACAAAAACAGGATTAAAACGATAAGCCTATGAAAAAGAAATTTGATTTTTCCGCTGAAATGAATGAAGCGGAATCCATAAAAGCCACTCCCAAGAATGAATATCTGGAGGAAGAAAAACGGCTACTCAATGTGAACATCAAGGAACTTGCCAGCCTGAATGACAATGTGCATTACATGATTACAAATCTGGTAAATCTGCTCGAATTCCTCCGGGAGTACAAAGTGGCTATTGCACAAGGAACAAGCCGAGAAATTTGGGCAAACTGTCCTTGATAAGTTCCTTCATCAAATTCAAGACAAATGTAATGAAACTGAGCGAAAAATTCGCAAGATAGACAGCCATATTTTCATACCGCACACGATATTCTATATCTTGATTATCATACTGGTTGTACTATTCTCTTTTTTCGCCAGCATCATAGTAGCGAATGTGGAGATTTTGCACTCGGCATTGATTTGGAAAGCTGCTATTGGTTGCATTCTTATGGCTACTTTGGGAATTGGCATTGCGGTAGCAATACAGAAGTTTTTGGATAAGGGTAAATAAACGATAAAACTGAAAAACAACATATGGGGCTATCCTCAAAAAGAGGATACCCGACTTTGGGGACAGCCCCATTTGGAACTACTTATTTTTGTGCTTTTCAAATTCTTTTTTTATGCTCTTCCAACCAATTCTTTAACTCTTTCTCTTGCTTAATATATGATTCTTCAAATATCTTGGCGATATAGTTCAATATGGCTATTTCTGAATCATCAAGAAATGTATTGGTTTCTATGTAAGAGAATTTATCGCAAATTTTAATTCTCGAAATATACGAGCCATCTTTGAATGGAACATTAAAATTGTTATTACCTCTATTCGCGAAGAAATCTTCATAATATGAAGTACCAATAACCGTATCCGAATGTGTCGCCTTAACATCAGAAGTGTAATGGAAGCAACCTTCAATATACACTTGCAGAATTTTTGTAGATGTCATCATAATAACTACTGCTAATCTATCCGTATATGACAGTAAATGCATTTGTTTGGTTATATCTTCGAATTTGCATCTGTCTATTATTTGCCAATGAATAATATTAAAAACTGCTTCATTTTGTTTTTCATGAGACATTATACTTTCTTTAAATTCCTGATAGATATTAGTTTGTTTATATAATTCGATATTTTCCAAGCCGATATATTTATCTACAAATTCTTCTGAATATGGTCTCGTTAGAAAATCTCCGGAACGCATCATCAACTCTTCATCCATTAATATAATGGGTAAAGGGGCTATAGCCAAACGATACATGGCAACGGCACCAATCGCCACATTCAAAATTTCTTCAAAATCTGAAACTATATTAAGATAAACTTTATCTTCACGGTGATCCGACCATGAATATCTTTGTGTGGTATAAAAGGATGAATAGCCTTGTTTATGCACATATTTATTTGTCTTTCTCTGAACAGTACGTATATTGTCAAAGAAAGCAGGGATTTTGGCTCTTATTTCTTTGAAGACCGGTTCATGTTTTCGTAGAAAGTCAGCCATTTTACCAGATTCAAAGCCGGGCTCTAATTTCTTCCACTCTATCATCTTTTCCGGATTCGCTGTTAGATATAGTGTGCCAATTGAAAGCTCAATGGATTGGCGTAGTGAATAAAATGCTGTATCAAAAAATCCTTTCTGAAAAAGGTATATTGAATTAGCTATCATTTGAGAAGCTTCATCAAAAAATCTATTTGCCCCAAAAGCATCAATTAATACTGTTTGAGCCCATGTGATATTCTCTATGTCCCAAAGGTAATCGGATGCATTTGGTAATATAAATTTTCGAACCATCCAACGGCCTGTTTCAAAGTCATCATGAAAATTGTCCAATGTATGCACTTCCATATTTATCAATAAACCAAGTTCTTGTTTGTGATTTGTCAGTTACAAAGATACTGAAAACAATTGTTATAAACTCCTATTTGTGATTATTCTTGAACTAATTCGCAATTTTAATGGAAAATCATATTATTTGAATGATGCTGGAATGGAGTAAAATCATTACTTTTGCAGTATAAGAGAAATAATATAATCCAAAATGGAAACTATAAAGGATATAAATCGAATTAAGGTGGTTCTTGTGGAGAAGAAACGAACCAACAAGTGGTTGGCTGAACAATTAGGAAAAGATCCTGCAACGGTGTCAAAATGGTGTACCAATACTTCGCAACCGGGACTGGAAACATTATTACAGATTGCCAATGTACTTGAAGTTGATGTCAAGGAGTTGCTGAACTCCTCTTTGGACGAAAGTATTCAAATTGTCAGACTTGTCAAATAACAACATCAATCTTTAATCTTAAAGATAATGAACAAAAAAGAATTATACAACAGGATATTGCAGCTTGATGGTTTGACCAACGAAGAGAAATCTGAGTTGTTAGGACTGTTGCGCAAGCAGAAGAGATACGGATTGGTGTGGGAAGATAAGCCGGAAGATGTGGAGGAACGTCTACGCGAAGAATTGCCCGTATTGGTTGAAGATGCATCAAAAGCCATCATCAGTCCCGATGGCGATGCACCAAACCATATCCTTATCGAAGGCGATAATCTCGAAGCCCTCACCACCCTTGCCTACACGCACGAGGGCAAGATTGATGTCATCTATATCGATCCTCCGTACAATACCGGCAATAACGACTTCGTCTATAACGACCGCTTCGTAGACAAAGAAGATTCTTATCGCCACTCCAAATGGCTGTCATTCATAAACAAGCGTTTGCGTATTGCCAAACAGCTGCTTTCAGATAAAGGAGTGATATTCATCTCGATTGACGATAACGAACAGGCGCAATTGAAGTTATTATGTGATGAAATATTGGGGGTTGAAAATTTTATAGCAATACTTCCAAGAATAACCAAAGCGTCAGGAAAAACCACTGATAAAATAGCTCAAAATCATGATTACTTAATGATATATGCTAAAAGTGAGTCCCAGTGTACTATTGCTGGTATTCCCCATAATGACGAAGGCTTTAAGAATATAGATGAATACTATAAACAACGAGGAAAATACAAGTTGAATCAAACATTGGATTATGACAGTTTGTCTTATAGTTCAAGTCTAGATTATCCCATAACCATCAATGGTGAAACATTCTATCCAGGAGGGAATTACGCTCAATATTTGGAACGTCTGAAAGGTAAGCATAAAAGAGCAGACTGGGCATGGCGATGGAGTGAAGATTTATTCAATTTTGGATATAACAATGGGTTTATTGTTGTTAAAAACGGGAAAAACGGAAAACGAATTTACACAAAAACCTACCAAAGGGTATCTATTGAAAAAGCAGGAAACAATTATGTTGTAATTGAAAAAGAACGAGTTAAACCAGTTCAATCAATTCAATTAGTAAATAATATTTTTTCAAACGACAATGCTAAAAAAGAACTAGGAAGTATATTTGAAGATATTCCGTTTGATTATCCCAAACCAACTTCCATCCTGCGTTATATGTTACAAACTATACCAGATTGTAAAACCATCCTCGACTTCTTTGCCGGCAGCGGCACCACTCTTCACGCTACCATGCAACTGAATGCCGAAGATGGCGGTCATCGTAAATGTATTCTTGTAACCAATAACGAGAATAACATCTGCGAAGAAGTAACCTACGAACGCAACAAACGTGTAATCAATGGCTACACCACTCCGAAAGGGGAAGAAGTTCCGGGCTTGACAGGTAACACATTGCGCTACTATCGCACAAGTTTTGTCGGCAGAGGCCGAAGCATGAAAAATATGCGTCAGCTGATGAGTCTCTCCACCGATATGCTTTGCATCAAAGAAGATCTTTATACCGAGCAGCAGAAATTTGGCGAGCAACAGACCTACAAAAATGTATTCCGCTACTTCGACAACGGCAAAAAGCGTATGATGATTATCTACCGCGAAGAAGCTGTGCAGCAGTTGGTAGACTTGATTCAGAATACAGATTACGAGGACAGGATGCTCGTGTATGTGTTCTCTCCAAGCGAAGACCCATGGGAAGGCGAATTTGAAGAAGTTCAAGACAAGGTGCAACTTTGTGCCCTGCCACAAGCCATATACAATGCCTACCGTCGCATACTACCTAAGAAAAAAGACGAGCTTATTATCTCTGACGATACAAAAACAACCGTTCAGGAGAATATGCCGAATGGAATGTTGAACTTTGATGAAGAGGAGGATTTGTAATGAGCGAGCAGGAGAAGCACAAAAAGAAAAAAGAACAAGTGACGGTACGCAGCAGTGCAGCCGAATACCTGAACTATGTGGCATCTGTCGGTAATGACGAGCAGCAGATAGAGATACGTTATGAAGATGAAAACATCTGGCTCACGCAGAAACTGATGGCGATGCTATACGGTGTGGAAGTACACACCATCAACTATCACATCAAGAAAATATTCTCGGACAGCGAGTTGCAGGAAACGGCAGTTATTCGAAAATTTCGAATAACTGCTCCTGACGGCAAACAATACACTACGAACCACTATTCATTGGAAATGATTATTGCTGTCGGCTTCAAAGTCAATTCCGAGAAAGCCGTACAATTCAGAAAATGGGTAAATGGCATTGCCAAGGAATACACCATCAAAGGCTGGGTAATGGATTCGGAAAGGCTGAAACGCGGAACTTTTCTGACAGATAAGTATTTCGAGGAGCAACTGGAACGCATCCGTGAGATACGCATCAGCGAACGCCTGTTCTATCAAAAGATAACCGATTTATACGCTACCGCCATAGACTACGACAAGACAGCATTGGCCACCCACCGTTTTTATGCTACCGTACAGAACAAGATGCACTTTGCCGTCCATGGTCATACAGCAGCCGAACTCATAGTGCAACGGGCTGATGCAGCCAAAGAACACATGGGACTGACAACTTGGGCAGATGCCCCCTATGGCAAAATCAAGAAAAGCGATGTGACAATAGCAAAGAATTACCTTTCTGATGTCGAAATGGGACAATTGGAACGTATGGTTACGGCTTATCTTGATTTTGCTGAAACAATGACCCTGCGCCACATTCCGTTGACAATGGCAGACTGGGAGCAACGTCTGAATAATTTTATCAATCTCTTTGAATACGGTCTGCTGAAAGATGCCGGGCGTGTAAGTGCAGAAATAGCACGATTGCACGCGGAAACGGAATTTGAAAAATACAGAATCATACAAGACCAACTGTTTTTATCGGACTACGACCGTTTCCTGTTGGAAATGAAAGAGATTGAAAACAAGAGTCATGGGAACAAAAAGGACAAGAAGCAATGAAGAATTTAGTATATCAGCAGAGAGCAGTAGCCGAATTGATTGACAAGACTATCCGTCTACTGAATGCAGGCGGACAACGTAATAAACTGGTGTTTGAAGCAACGACTGGTGCCGGAAAAACTGTAATGGCTTGTCAGATGCTTGCCGGTCTGATGGATGAACTGCACGACCGTGGTGACAGTCGTTATCAAGAAGTCGCATTTATATGGTTTGCCCCACGCAAGTTGCACATACAGAGTTACGAAAAACTGAAAGAGGCTTTTGAGGAGACACGTACACTGCGCCCGGTGATGTTTGACGAGCTTGACCAAAACGAGGGAGTCCGCCCCGGTGAAATACTTTTCGTAAACTGGGAAAGTGTGAACAAAGAGAGTAATGTAATGGTGCGTGAGGGTGATTGTTCGCTCTCGCTCTACGAAATAACCTATAAAACGAAAGAAGACTTCGGCCTGCCCATTGTAGCTATCATTGACGAGGAGCACATGTTCTGGTCGAAGACAGCCGACAAGTCTGCTGCCGTGCTTGACAGAATCAATCCTATGGTGGAAATCCGCATCTCCGCCACACCTAAAACCGCCAACCCAAAGGAAAAAGTAACGGTGTATCGTCAGGATGTGATAGCCGCCGAAATGATTAAGAAAGAGGTGGTACTCAACCCGGAGATAGAACTGAATTTCAGCGATGAGCTGGAACTTAATGCCAACCTTATCAAAGCGGCTTCGGATAAACGTAACCAAATAGCAGAAGCATATAAGTCAGTAGGTTCAAACATCAACCCTTTGCTACTCATTCAGCTGCCTAACGATACAAAAGAAAATATGACGACGGAAGATGCTGCCATAGCCGATCAGGTAAAGAAGTATCTTGAAGTGATGTGTGGTATTACCACCGACAACCACCGTCTGGCGATATGGCTTGCAAATGAGAAAGAGAATCTGACCGATTTAGAAAAGCCTGACAACTTGACTGAGGTACTGCTTTTCAAAGAAGCTATCGCCTTGGGTTGGGACTGTCCTCGCGCTGCCGTGCTACTTATATTCCGCAAGCTGCAAAGCGACCAGTTTACTATTCAGACTGTTGGTCGTATTATGCGTATGCCGGAACAGAAGCATTATCCCAAAGAGATGCTCAATGTGGGTTATGTGTTTACTGATATAGCTAAAGACAAGATACAAATCGTCACAGCCGATGCCGACTATATCCTGAACAACACTGTTACAGCCTACCGCCGTGAGAATTTGAAAAATGTATGGTTACCAGCCTGCTATGCGGAACGTCCCAATATAGAACGTAACTATTTGGGACCTGACTTTCGCAAAGTGCTCTATGATGAAGCGCGACATTTCTGGGACTTTGCAGAAGGCAATTTACTGTTCTCGTTAGAGGAATTGGCCAAGCTGGATAATACTAATGACGAAAGCGGTCCATTACCTGAGACTGATGACCTAAAAATCAATGAAAACAGGAAAAAGGTAACCAACTCTTTGCGCCTTGATGTCAAGAACATCAACATTGAGATACCGCAAGACGTACATTTCCAGAACGAGGAACAGATATTAGAAGTTGATACCGTAAAATACGCAAGAAAAGCTACTGAGATTGACCGCGTGTTTATGGCATACATCGCCACAAAAGGGCATCAATTCGAGAGTAAAGGTCGCGCTGACAAAATTGCAAGTTATCTGCTTGAAATATTGGCCGACTTCTTCGGTATCTTCGACACAGACGCAAAAAAGGTGGTGTTATATCATTTGAACAAGCCTAAGTTTGACCGCATTATAGACTCGGCGCTGGAAAAATATGCCAGACAGCGCGATAGAGCCAAGAAAGCATCTGCAGCCAAGAGAGTATTCAAAAAATACGATTGGGAGGTGCCTGAAGAACGTACTTACGACAATGACACCAATCATATAGAAGAAAGTCGGAATCACGCACTTCTGCCATTTGTACAACTCAATCAAGCATCAAATCCGGAAAAGAACTTCATAGCTTATTTGGAGCAAAATGAACAATATATAGATTGGTGGTACAAGAATGGAGACAATGGCAAACAGCATTACGCCATAGAATACAGCACCGACAATGAAAATGGTAAGTCGTTGTTTTACGTGGACTTTATCATCCGCATGAAAAACGGTCATATTTATCTGTTCGACACCAAAAGTGCAGGCAGTGACGCATTTGCGCACAACAAGCATAACGCATTGTTGCAATACATCAAAGAAAACACATCAGACGAAACACCATTGTCGGGCGGTGTGATCTTACAACAAGGCGAGAACTGGCTGTACTCTCCCCTTCCTATTGAGAATACCACAGATACATTGAACTGGAACTGTTTTTATCCACAAAACGCATAAGTATTATGGCAAAAGGAATAGACCCTAAATTTGTGCATTACGGCATCCGCAAGGATGATCTTGCAATGATAGAAGCTATCTGCGCTACCGAAGATATTGATTTTGATTGGCTGAGTGAGGACATTTTGAAAGCCTACCATGCCAAGAAAGTAGATGTAATAGAGATGAATGATGGCGATACGGAAGAGATAATCCGCAACGCCATACAGAAAATACGTCAATAAATGAATTTACGCCATGCTCATACAAAGAATAAAGATTAGCAACTTCAAGACCTACCTGTCGCTCGACCTCGACTTGACGGTAGATGACGACCGCCCGATTATACTCATCGGTGGTTCAAACGGTGGCGGTAAAACCACCCTGTTCGAAGCTATAAGCGGTGCATTGTATGGATTGAAAATAGAGAACAAGGAACACTTTATGGAATTGCTCAATCAAGGGGCAGTCAATCGGGTGAAGCCAGAAATCAGTCTGCAAATCACCTTTGTTGGCAAAGTGCTTGGTCAGCAACAGAAGTATATCCTAAAACGCATATACCAGCTTAATCCACAAGGTCGTCCGCTTGAAAGTGTATCGCTGAACATGAACGGCAATATGTATGTGTATGGCACAATGACTGCACCCAAAGAGAGGGTGCGGGCTGAACAGGAAATCAGCAAGATAATCAAGGCCAACCTGCCGCAGGAATTGAGCCAGTATTTTCTGTTTGATGCGATGCAGTCAAGCGAGTTACTGAAAAAGAATGTCTTTCAGCAGACCATACGCGACAACTTTGAGAATGTGCTTGGCTTCAAAAAGTATCTGCAACTGAAACGTGCAGCAGAGAAATTACAACAGGAGTGGGCAGAGCAACGATTAGAAGCAGAAAAAGAAGCCAAAGAATACAACTCGTTATGCAATCAGAAAGAGCAGTTGGTAATTGATTTGAACACTTGCCTTGCAGAGCAAGACAGGTTGTATAAATATATGTCATCGGTGGAAGATGAATACCAGCGAGCTAAAGATGGTGCACAACAGGCTGCCAACCTAAGCAAACGTATACAGGACGTTGACGGTAAGATACGAGCCATAACTGAGGAAGCTGCCACTTATGCAGAAAACTTAAAGGCATTTATAGACAACATAGAAATCAATGTGTTCCTTCCCAAATTGGCCTCCAACCTTTCTCAGGAAATCAACAATATATTACGAATAAAGGAACAACTCCAAAAACAGAGCACCGGTGCCTATCCGATTGAGACACTTCGTGATGTAACGTCAAAAATTATAGATTATTTAAAAGAACTGTCGCTATGCAGTCAAGCGGTGGATGAAGAAAACGTGGTTTCACATATTGTAGCCATGCAGAATACAACCAATGCAACAGACCCATACGACTACCTGAACACTACGGAGGTAGATGTACTCCGAGAACTGCCGAAAAAGGGTAATGGAAACCAATTTGTTTCCATCGACCGCAAAAGACAGGATATGGAAATAAAACTTGCCAATCTGGATAATCTCAGAACAGAGAAGCGCACACTTGAACAGACACAGGCAGGTG
>OGWW01000828.1_pt1 | contig 19000 bp, 15 predicted proteins | sample 1576131 | NCBI WGS metagenome assembly OGWW01 (sample SAMEA3541576, study PRJEB24748) | human gut metagenome | biome: human gut; feature: human-associated habitat; material: faeces | place: China | collected 2012 | reverse complement strand
CCTGAATGCGGCCCTGCGAGGTGTGGCAAAGGCGCTGTATCAGGAATTCGGGACCGCCGTGACCATCTATGGCATCCGCGACGGCTACCGCGGCCTCATCGAGGGCGACTATCACCCCATGGAGCCGCAGGACTTTTCCGATATCCTCACGCGCGGCGGCACGATCCTCGGAACCTCGCGCCAGCCGTTCAAGACCATGCAGCAGGCGGAGGAGAACGAGGCGACAAAGCTCGAGAAAATGCTCGACACCTGCCGCCGTGCCCGCTTTGACTGCTTGGTCATCCTTGGCGGCAACGGACACGCACAAGACGGCAAACCTGCTTTCGGAGCACGGCATTCCCGTTGTGACGCTGCCGAAGACCATCGACAACGACCTCTGGGGCACGCAGGTGACGTTCGGCTTCCAGTCGGCCATGAACATCGCCGTGGAGGTCATCGATTCCATCCATTCCACGGCGTTCTCGCACAGCCGCGTGTTTATCGTGGAGATCATGGGACATAAGGCAGGCTGGCTGACACTGCATGCGGGCATTGCCTCCGGCGCGGACGTTATCGTCATCCCCGAGATTCCCTATGACGCGCGTGCCATTGCGGCTGCCATCCAGCAGCGCGCCCGCGAGGGCAAGCGCTTCTCCATCGTCGCGGTGGCGGAGGGCGCCATCAGCCGCGAGGAGGCTGCCATGAGCAAGAAGGACTTCAAGGCCGCCCGGGGCGGTCGCCCTGGTCGAACCGCTCATAAACCGCAAAACGCACCGATTTCTGAATACCAAACTGTTCCTTCAGCTGCTTTTGCAAAGCGGCAAAATTAGCCGCCGTCATCTTCTCTGCCAGCTCCGGCACCATATCTACCTGCAGCTGCGTTACAGCCGCAGCATCGCCGCTGAGTACTGCCATAAACTTATCGGCCACCTTCTGCTGCCTGTTCAAGTCACTGCCATCTCCTGCCGCATAACACATACCACTCACCACCATCATCAGAGTTAATATCAATAAGATTACTGTCTTTTTCATTACCATCCAACCCCCAACATTTATTCTTCAGCCTCAGCTTGTTCAGGCTGCTGCCTGTCAGCAGTTTCTTCTATATATTTTTCTTTCAGCTGCGTATAATCAGCAGCCAGTTTCTCATAAGCAACATCACGCTTTTCATTATCAGCCTGCAAACGCCTGTTATCCTGCTCCAAAGCCGCCAGACGCTCCAGCACCCTGTTCAGTGTTTCCTGCTCAACGCCAGCAGCTTTGGCCGCTTCCTTCGCCTTGCGCTCTGCTTCCGGCAGCCTGTCCAGCGCTATGCTGATACCCATATTCATCATATGCTTGCTGCTGGTCGTCGATGCCCCGATACTCAGCATCGTCCGTTTGTCAGGGCGATAGAACCCGCCTACTGCCAGTGCCTGCTTGCCCTCATAACTGCCCATCGCCATTGCGAAATCCGCACGGCTGTTGGCGTTTTCAGGCTGCGGATGCAGACCTGCCAAAGCGGCGCTCAGTGCGCCCACTTCCTTGATCTCGACTCCCATACGGTTGACCCTGCCGTCCAGCTCTCGCATATCACTCTGCATACCTTCAATGGCGCTGCCTACTTCTATCGTGCTGCCGTCCTCGCGTTTCAAGGTCACTTCGCCGCTGCCGATCGTGGTGCCGCTGGTCTTGGTGACTTCTTTCTCGTTGCCGTCAGCGTCTTTTTCCGTAGTCGTCGTTGTTTTGCTGACGCTGATACTGTCGCCGGTCATCGTGGTCGTGCCGCTGGTGTCTTTAGTAACCTTTCCGTCTTTGTCAGTTACCTTATTGCTTGTGCTCAGCGTCATACCTTTTTCATTCGTGCCGAAGCTGCTTTCCTTCACCGTCACATTGTCTTTGCTGTCGGTCGTGGTCTTGCTGGTCGTCACGCCGGTACCACCTGCCGAGGTATTATTGACGGTCTTGGTGCTTTCCTTACCGTCAGCCGAGGTTTTCTCAGCCGCCTGTGTCGTTCCGTTCAAAGCACTGGTCTTAAAGTCATTAGTCACTGTATTCCCGTCGGCATCAGCACCGCTCAAATGGTTGTTTACGGCGTCAGTCTTGTCAATAGTACCTCCGGCTACAGTTACCTTATTACCGTCTACGTATAACTCGTCCGTATCTATCCTGCCGGTAGTCACCTTATTGCCCTGGATCGTAGTATCCAGCTGACTGCCTGTGCCGTAAGCCGTATCACCGCTGTGGGTAAATTTGGCGCCGTCTGCCGAGGTATTGCTGAAACCGTAGTCGCCAGCTTTGCTGCTCAGGTTGCCGTTAGGGGCAACGCTGAATTTGGCTGTGCTGGTATCGCTGCTGCTGCTGACGCCGATATACAGTCCTTTATCCGTAATAAAGCCGTCGGTGTCGTTGACGACCGAGCTGTTTTTACCAACGTGGATACCATCTTCATTGATCTTGACCTGATTCTTTTCGCCCTCGGCCACCAGAATACCATCTTTACTGATAACTGTTTTATTCTTTTCACCATCAGCGACAACGATCGAATCGCTGGCATTGACTTTATTAGTGTCAATACCGTCAGTAGTGATACTGGTATTGCCTTCGATGTTAGTAGTATCCCTGTCAGGCTTGTGGATGCCGCTGGTATTGGCACTGCTGCCACCGCCGCCCGTACCGCCGCCTCCTGTGCCGTTGTCTTCCAGCGATTTTACCCGCTGATCCAGCCAGCCAACGTCCACTCCGTCCACTTTACCGCCGCTCAGGCTCACGCCGCCGATTTTACCATCACTGCCAAAAACAACGCCGTTGATACTGCTGACGCCTGTCACTGCGCCTGCGGCAAAATTTACGCCGCCGAGAGCAGCCGTCGCCGCTTCCAGGTTCGCTGTTTTCAAGCCGTCTTTAGTAAAACTGGTTGTGTCTTCGATTATTGTTTTGCCACTGTTTTCTACAACGTCAGTGCGTTTGATGCCGCCCATGTCGGCGGTAGCCACGCCATCCTGTTCCAGGCTGTCCAGACGTTCCGACAATGCTTTGATACTGACGCCGCCTACACTCAAACCGTCAGTTGCGTTGCCGCTGATAGCGACGCCGTTCAGATTGTCCGCCGTTACCGAGCCTGTTACCAGACTGGTGTGATCGATATGCGTACCGTCAGCATCGGCATATAAAGCAATAATGCCGCCGGCCGCTTTTTTACCTACGTGAATACCGCTGGCATCTACTGTGACCTGCTTATCAGTGCCCTCACCGAAAATAATCGCGTCATCTGTGATTTGAGTATGGGTTTTAGCACCCTCATTGCCAATAACCACGCTGCCGCTGAACTTACTGCTTCCGGAAGCAGTATCATAACTCAGCCCTGCCGTTTTGCCAGTCACTTCCTCCAGCCCGCTTTGAATATCTGTTACGGTCGCGCTGGTCGCCAGATCCTTCGTTGCTTCAACGATCTTCTCATTGATTTCGGTTTGCGTATACGCGTCAGCAATGCCGTAACCGGCCAGCGTAGTCGCTTTATCTGCCTTGCCGCTTTGCAGCTCCGTAACATCTTTTACCAGACCGCCATCAGCGTCACCAACTGTTGTTTTTAAAGTATCGACGTCACCTGCTTTAGCAAAGGCCGTATCCGCCGCTGCTTTGCTGTAAACGCTGTCGCTCTTAGCGTAATCAGCAAGTTTGGTGTCTACTGCTGTAGTAGTTGCGTAATCAGCGAACTTCGTATTCATATCTGTAGTAGTCGTATAATCAGCCAGCGCTGTTTTAGCAGCATATTTATCAGAAAGTTTTTGGCTTCCTTCTACAAATTCACTTGCTTTTACCGTACCGCTGGCAGTTACGGCATTAGTAGTGATGCCGCTGCTGCTGATCGCCGTATTGGTTTCGATAGTAGTCGTTGCCGTATCCTGATTCCGGCCGATGCCTTTGGTATTATCGGTAACTACATCACCATTGCTCAGCGCCGTCAGGTCGATGCCGCCTACCATTACTTTCGATTCATCTTTTTTGATCTCTATACCGTTGACAGTTTTAGCCGTTAAAGCGCCGTCATTGCCAAAGCCGAAGCCTGTTGCGCCGACTTTAAACTCTCCTGCCGTCAGTACATTCGCCGTCACGCCGCCAGTAAAGGTGGTAGTATTCTTGCCAGCGTCATAACTCATACCTGTAGCGGCTGTTTCCAAGGCTGCCGCTCTGTCGCTCAACGCCGTATCTGCTGCCTGATAAGCGCTTTCAAGCGCTGTTTTAGCTGTGCCGATATCTGCCGTTACCTGCGTTTTAGTTGCCATATCGGCAGTTGCCGCAGTTATTTTTTCATCAGCAGCAGTTTTTGTATAAGCGTCGGTAATACCATAACCTGCTAAATCGGTCGCTTTCTTAGCTTTTTCATCAATGGCAGTATTCAGCTCTGTTTTTAAAGCCGTATCTGCTGCCGCAAAATCAGTCCGTATCTGCGTATCCGCTGCCTGATAAGCAGTGTCCAAAGCGCCTACTTTGGTATTGACTGCCGCCAACCCTGTAGTGCTGTCATTGACCGCCGTTTCCAAAGCTGCTGCCCTGCTGCCTAAAGCAGTATCGGCGCTGTCCAAATCGCTCATTTTCGTATCATAGGCAGTCTGTGCCACTTTTGCATCGATATTATTTTGCAAAGTCGTATCCGCTGCCGCAAAATCAGTCCGTATCTGCGTATCCGCTGCTTTGTAAGCAGTATCCAAAGCACTGACCGTCGTATTGGTCGCGTTCAGCTGCTTGCCTGTTACAGCTTCCGTACTGACAGCACTCAAAGCCGCGTCCGTCAGTCCGCTCACTTTGCCGCCGCTCACTGTTACAGCTCCTACAGTTACTTTATTGGCCGTCAGTCCTGCTGTCGTCAGTTTATTATTACCGTCTACCGTCAGACTGCCATTATTCAAACTGCTGCTGCCCACTGCAAAACCTGTATTCTGCACTGTGGCTGCGCCCACCGTCAGCTTGCCGTTTTCCAGCGTTGTAGCTGTCGCACCGCTGACCGTTGCTTTATTCGTTGTTATACCGCTGCTGCTGACACTGGTGTTTGTTTCCAGTGTAGTAGTACTGCCGCTACGGCTGATGCCTGCCGTTTTGTCCTCCAGTGTCTTTGCCCTGCCCTGCAGAACAGTATCTGCCGCTTTATAAGCAGTATCGACATCACTTACCTGTTTCACCAAACCCTTACTGCTGTCACCGACCGCCGCTTTCAAGTCGGCAGTATCTTTGACCAAGCCTTTACTGCTGTCGCCGACTGTTGCCTTTAAGGTGCCGATATCCGTTTCCGACTTGCCGACCCTTGTATCCAGAGCCGTTACTGTCGCCGCATCCGCTTTGCCTGCAACGTCAGTCTGCATTTTCGTTACGTCGACGCCGCCAACTTTATAGTGACTGTCGGCGCCTTTTTCCAGCGTTACACCATTAAAACCAGTACCTGTTATCGTCGCTCCGTTGACAGTTTTGGCAGTCACAGCGCCGTCTTTAGCAACTGCAAAGCCCGTACTGCTGAACGGCGTATCAGTTTTGCCGATCACGGCATTGCCGCCCACGGTCAGCCCCGTGCTGGCATCCGTGCCGCTGACGGTTACACCGTCGATACCTGTAACGCCTGTCAAAGCACCGTGCATTTCAATATCGGCAACATTTACCAGACTGCGGAACAGGTCGTCCCTGTAGGTATCTCTTCCGCCATCGCCAAATTTATCGCCAGCCTTATGTCCGAAGGATACCTGATTATCTGCCGAGGTACTGCTGTCATCACCTAGTGCTACACTATACTCATGTTCAGCGTAACTGTAAGCACCTATCGCCACAACATCATCGCCGATAGCACGTGCGGAGAAACCAATAGCCGTAGGATACATAGCCATATTACTCATTGCCTCAGCTCCATATCCAATAGCTACAGACCCGTCACCAGCTAACTTTATGTTATTGCCTATACCTACAGCATCTATGGCGCTATTATCAATGTTCAAACCGATCATAACACTGGTATCTCCATAGAAACTAGTACCAGAAGCAGGTGTGCCAATAAGCAAACCACCATCATTATTCATGCTGTCTTTGGCAAAAATCACTCCATTGATGCTGGTGACGCCGTTCAACTCGCCTTTGCCATTGCTTTCGTAAAGGCCAGAAGTTGTATTTTCCTTCCACTCGCCGCCCAGGCTGATGTTGCCGTGCATATCAATGTCGGCAACATTTACCAGACTGCGGAACAGGTCGTCACTGTAGTCACTGCCATCTGCATAGTTGCGATCGCCAACCTTATGACCAAAGGATACCTGATTTTCCTCTGTCGTTCCGCTATATGCACCAATAGCAACAGCGTTGTGGTAAGTTCCCTGCGCAGCATACCCCAAAGCAGTACCATCATAACTAGCATAAGTATTGCTACCAATTGCTACAGCATTAGAAGAATCCGACGCTGCATTATAGCCGATAGCGACAACATTGTCGGCATCTACTACAGAACCGCCGATTGCTATATTGTAGTTTGCCTCCAAAGAAACCCAACCGTTAATAGCAATACTTTCTATACCACCGGCAAAAGCCCCTACACGCTGATAAGCATAATAACCGATAGCAAGCGAGCCATCACCCAACACTTTTGTACCATTACCTATGGCAATGGCATTTTTAGAAATTGTTGTTACTGACGAGTCAGGATCCATAAAAACAGCCCCGGCGCCAATAGCAAGGCTTTTGTTAGTCACATCTTCATTCATAGCTGCCAGCACACTACCGTTAATACTTGTTACACCTGTCAAAGCACCTGCCATCTCGATATCGCTGATGCCAGCCAGACTGCGGCGATCCGTCCAGGTGACTACTTCATTTCCATTAATAGTGTTAATGACTCCTGTACCGAAAGATACCTGATTTTCCGCTGTCGTATTACTCTCTGCACCGATAGCAATACTGTTTTTAAGTGTTGATTCTGCATCATAACCAATGGCGATACTTCGCTCATTGTTCGTATGAGCTTCCTGACCAATAGCAATGCCGCCAATAAAACTTCCATTAGTATCCTCTACGTTAGCAGCGCCACCTATAGCGATACCACCCGCAGACTCAACTTTCGCTTCCGCACCAACAGCAACGCCATAACCTCCGCTTATAGCTTTCGCCTTATAACCAAAAGCACTGTTACCAGACCCTCCCCAGGCTTCCGCATTATAACCAAAAACACTGCCGTTACCATCTTCAGATCGTGCGCCGGCACCAAAAGAACTACCAAAGTTATCAGCCGTAGCGTTATAACCAAAAACACTGACTGACTCACCCCAGCCTGTAGCTTCAATGCCAAAAACGCTGTTATTACCATTTTGATCGACGCGTATGTCAAGACCTATGGCAGCATTGTTTTTAAAGTTTTTATCAAAGCTACCACCATCTTGTATGGTTCCAATAAAGAAATTATTATTGACTTTATCAACAACAAGCTCTGAACCGTTGATACCGGTTACCCCTGTCAGCGCGCCGTCAACAGCCATATCAGCCAGCGGCATGACGCCGTAGTCGCTGCCTGCGGCCGAGCGCGTACTGTAGCCGATGACCGGCACAACGACAGTTTCTTCTTCCCCGGCGTCCGCTTCACCGCCGGTTTCGCTGTCCGCTGCTTTTGCGTCCTTTGCGTCCTTTGTTTCTTTTGCTTCCCCGGCCGCCGACGTTTCCGTCTGCACTGACGCTTCCGCCGCCCACAGCGGCGGCGCAGACCACATCTGCACACTGATCGCCAGCAGTACTGCCGCCACCAGTCTTTTGGCACGTATCTCCCTTTTACTCACTTCGTCCATCTCCCTTATTCATCGCTTTTACCTTTTTAAACCGGACGCGCTTTTGCGGGGCTGCAGTATTTGCAGCAGCAGGCGCACTTCTTCCAGCGAATAGCTTGCTTCTTCTTCTTCCTCAACCGCTTCCATTTCCGGCTCGTCCCTGTTTTCGCCCCAGGCCACCGCCGCTTTTGTGTCCAGCAGTACTTCCAGAGCGCACCCCAGCGTATTGGCGATACGCAGCAGCAGCTTCATGCTGATCCGGGCATGGTCATGCTCAAGATTGCACAGGTGCGTCTGGCTGATGCCGATGCGAGCCGCCAGGTCCTGCTGGGTGATATGGCAGACGCTGCGCAGGTATTTGACGTTGCCGCCGATCTGACGCAGGCATTTTTCGTCGTACATGTTCCACCCCCTGTATTTTATACAAGCAAATAAAAAGCACTTAAAAATATAGTTTTAAATTATCAGAGCAAATATTTTAAAACTATATTTTTATTTTTTTGAACATATAGCAATGCCCTTTGTTATTATAACACCTATGTACCCCCCCACAAGACGCGAGAAGTGCTTTCTGTACATTTTTGTTTTTTCGCCGCGATACGCTTGGCGCCGCCAAGCCTTTGTAAACGGCTTGACGTCTTGGTTTCAAAGGTTGGGCAAGCGATGGAAAAAATTTTTAAAAATTTTTCAGGTTTCTGCTTTACGACCCTTAAAGGCGGTATCTTACTTTTGCTGTTTTACCAAACGCAGCAAAAGCTCTTTCTGCTAAGACCCGGTATCTAATTTTTTTCCTGCTTATCCTGCACCCCAACGGCCAGCCGCAAAAAAATTTAGCCCCTATCTTAGAGATAGGGGCTAACAGGCTGGAAGGGATATTTTGCTATTTACTTTTTTAAAAAACAGGCGTACACTAGCAACTGTTATGCATAACGCTTTACAGTATGGCCTGCCATCATAAAACCAAAGGATTTGATCATCATAAAAAATATTAACACTCCAAACAATACAAACGACCAGACACCTCCCAGCCGCCTGCAGCTGCTGATAACCGCCGCGCAAAGCGGCGACAGACAGGCACTGCTGCAGCTATGCGAAGATTTCAGTCCGCTTTTAAAAAGCGAGGCCCACCGCGAAATGTTTTACCGGTCGCTGGGTAAAGATGCCGAAGGTATCGCCGTGCTGGCCCTGATCGAACTGATTTTGAAATATGACGGCGCCGATTTTGCCAACTGGCCAGGGCTGGCGCGCTGTAAGGTGCATTTTGCCCTTTTTGACGCCATGCAGAAGCAGGGTCAGATCTGGGAAAACGAAGCGCAGGTAGATACTGAAAGCGCCGCCGGGACCGAACTGCTGGAGGCCTGCCGTGATGCTGACGGCAGCCTGGACGAGCTGGCCCGGCTTTTACTGTCGCTGGATCTGCAGGAAGCTCTGCGTCAGCTGAACCCCGCCCAGCGGCAGGTGATGATGCTGCTGTTCGCACAGGAGCTGAAACCTTCCGAAGCAGCAAAACGTTTAGGCTGCAGTGTGCGCAATGTCACCAAGCACCGATTAAAAGCGCTGAACAAACTGCGCGGGCTGCTATAAAAATACAAAAGGACTGCCGTTTGGCAGTCCTTTTTTTACGCCGTTTTATTTAGCGGCTTCTTTATTTTCTTCTTTTTGCGGCAGAGCAATACCGAAATCACCTAATAAAGGTTTTTCGTTTTTGACTGCAAACAGGAAGCTCATCATTGCTTCGGGCTGTTTGGCAAATTTCATGCTGTATCTTAAAATATCAGCATCGGCGCCTTTTTCTATCACTACTAAACGTTTTTCACTGACAGCGCCAAAGTTTTTATCCATCTGCTCTTTGAAATTTTTAAAAACTTCTTCTGTAAAGTCTTTTTTCATACCGTCAGTCATCATGGAAGTTACGGCAGAATAATTGGAAGCTGCCAAAAACTTGTTGACCATGGCTTCTTCAGCGTCAAGCACTTTACCGTTGCTGGCACTGCAGATAGCACTGAAACCAAGCACTAAGACCATTGTCAGCATTAAAAGAATTTTTTTCATTAATAATTACCTCCGGCTCTCTTTGAATATTAGGGTCAATTTGATTCTTTACTATTATACATCTACCTTGGTATAGCTTCAAGGAAAGTTTTGTGATTCTACAAAAATCTCACAAAGAAAAAACTTTTTTGTAAATTTTTTCTTTGAAAGCTTGACTTGAAGTTAACTTAAAGTATTAAAATATGATAAAATAATATCAGGCTGCTGAAGCAGCCGCCGGCAGTTGAAGCTGCCCTCATTCTTATTTGAACAACAGTATTATTGATACAGCTATGAAGGCTTAAGCTGCTCCTGAAAGGGCGGTTTACTTTGCATAGCTGTTTTTATTTTCAGAAAGGATGCCTGACACGATGAATGTTTATATCAAACACCGTTTTCTGCTTTTGCTGCCGGTGCTGCTGGGCATCACTTTTTTTACGTTTGTGCTGATGCAGCTGCCGGCAGACGATACGGTCGATATGATGTATAAGGCCTCCGGAGCGGTATCGGAAACGGTCAAAGCAGCGGCCCGTGCCGAGCTGGGACTTGACCGTCCGCTGCTGGTACGTTATCTGGACTGGCTGCTGGCTGTCTGCAGCGGCGATATGGGACGTTCGTATATTTCAGGCACGCCTGTAACAGCGCTTTTTGTAGCTAAGCTGCAGCCTACGCTTTATTTGACGGCGCTGGCCCTGCTGCTTACCGCCTGCATTTCTGTGCCGCTGGGTATCGCGGCAGCGCTGAAGCATAACCGCTGCTGCGATCATCTGATTCGCTGCTGCGCGTTTCTGGGCAATTCACTGCCGGGATTTTTTATCGCTTTGCTGCTGCTTTACTGCTTTGCATTAAAACTGAACTTTTTTACCGTCCTCGGCGGCTCAGGGTTCGGCGGTCTGCTGCTGCCGGCGCTGGCGCTGGCAATTCCCATGTCTGCCAAGTATATCCGGCATATCCGCAGTAATATCCTGGAGGAGATCAACAGGGATTATGTTACCGGCGCTCTTGTACGCGGCATTCCCAAAGCAACTGTTTTTCGCAGGTTCATCCTGCGTTCTCTTGGCAGTACGCTCATTACTTTATTCTCCTTGTCGGTAGGCTCGCTGTTAGGCGGAACTGCAATTATTGAAATGATTTTTATGATCGACGGGATCGGCAAAATGGCAATGGACGCTATTTTGATGCGCGATTACCCGGTCGTGCAGGCTTACGTGGTCTGGACCGCGCTCATTTTTACCTGTGTCAATCTTGTCACCGATCTGCTGCTGCATCAGCTGGAGCCGCAGACACGGCAATTTACTAAAGGCGGTGGATGGTGATGCCAAAAAACATACTGCCGCATGGCCTGTATAAGACCTGCTGGCTGCTTCTGCTGACAGTGCTGCTGTTTCTGGTCATGCTCAGCGCGCCTTACTGGGTACCTCACGATCCTTATCTGCAAAACCTTGACCTGGCTTTGCAGGCTCCCAGCGCCGAATATCCCTTTGGGACTGACCGTTACGGACGCTGCGTTTTTTCGCGTGTGCTGGTCGGCGGGCAAAGCTCCATTTTTTCTGCGCTGGCTTTAGTGGGGATCATTTTTACTACCGGTACTGCCGCCGGGCTCTGGAGCGGTTACTATGGCGGGAAGCTGGATAATTTTATCATGCGTCTGTCCGATATTTTTTTAGCGTTTCCCGGCCTTGTTTTTGCCATTGCTGTTGCCAGTATCCTGGGCGGTGGTATGACAAACGCTGTTTTGGCGCTGGCCGTCATCTCGTGGCCCAAATATGCACGCCTGGCCCGCAGTCAGGCGCTGACTGTCCGGCAGCAGCCATATATCGAGGCGGCACGTTTGAGCGGCTGCAGTGACACGGAAATAATTTTCCGGCATCTACTCCCTTCTATTTTAAGTCCGCTGCTGGTAATGTCGGCACTTGATCTTGGCACGATGCTGATGGAACTTGCCGGCCTTTCTTTTCTGGGTCTGGGGGCCCAGCCTCCGGCAGCCGAGTGGGGTTCGATGATGAGCAGCAGCCGCAGTATGCTGCAGACGGCGCCGTGGGTGATCCTGGCACCCGGCGCGGCGATTTTTGTGACGGTCAGTCTGTTCAATCTTTTAGGTGACAGCTTACGTGATCAGCTTGACCCTAAATTCAATCCTAAATAATTTTATGCGAGGGGTATTGCTATTATGATTAAACTTTCTTTACTGAGCAGCGGTCTGCTGCTTACCGCTTTACTGCTCAACGGCTGCGGCCCTTCCGCAGCTCCTGACAAGGCGGGAGAATCTGTCTTCCGTTACGGCACCACAGCTTACGGTGTGGCTATGGAGAACGCCGGTATGGACCCGCACGAATCCTATAAGGGCTGGTCAACACTGCGCTACGGCGTCGGCGAAACGCTGTTCCGCTTTAATGAAGCAATGCAGCCGCAGCCCTGGCTGGCAACAGGCTACGAATTTCTTGATGATCATACTGTTAAAATCACTTTACGCGACGACGTAAATTTCAGCAGCGGCGCCAGACTTACCGGAGCCGCCGTGAAAGCCTGCCTTGAGGATCTGGTAAAGCGCCATAAACGGGCTGCCGACGACTTAAAACTGGCTTCAATCACTGCTGACGGACAAACCGTTACGATAAAGTCTCAGGAAAAAGCGCCGGCGCTGATCAATTATTTATGCGATCCTTACGGCTGCATCATCGATATGCAGCGTGGCACTGCCGACGATGTCAAAATCTCGGGCACCGGCCCGTATATCGTCCAAAGCCTGACGCCTACGGAAATAGTTTTGACTAAAAATCCGGCGTACTGGGGCGGCAGGGTGAAAACAGATAAAGTTATCGTCCGCAGTATTCCCGACGGCGATACTTTGACGATGGCGCTGCAGAACGGCGAGATCGATGCCACCCAGGGCCTGCCCTATGCCAGTCTGCCTTTATTTACCGGCAATGCAAAATTTAAGGTTGCTTCCGCCAATACTTCCAGAGTTTTTCAGGCCTGCCTGAATTTTACGACGCCGGTATTACAGGAGCCTGCCGTTAGAAAAGCAATAGCTATGGCTATCGACAAGGATAAATTTACCAGCGTGCTTTTGAATGGCAATGGTACGCCGGCTGTCGGTCCCTTCCCTGCCAATATGCCCTGCGGCGGCGATGCCGTGCATACGGACGCTTATAACGCCGAACAGGCCAAAAAACTGCTGCGGGAAGCCGGCTGGACCGACACTGACGGCAACGGCTACGTTGATAAAAACGGTCAGGACCTTACCGTCCGCTGGCTCACCTATACGTCCCGGCAGGAGCTGCCTTTACTGGCCGAAGCGGCCCAGGCTTTTCTAAAGGAGGTCGGTATCAGAGCCGAAGTCAACGCGACAGATAACTATAACGATTTTCTGAAACGCGGGGATTGGGATATTTATGCCAAGGCTTTTGTGGCTGCGCCTACAGGTGACCCGCAGTATTATTTTACGACCCATGTACTGGACAGTTCTTCCTATAATTCCGGCCACTACCATAATGAACGGGTCGAAGAACTGACCAAGCAGCTGCGCGGCGAATTTGACCCGGCAGCACGCAGCAGGCTGGCAGTCCAGATCAGCCAGCAGCTTTTAGACGATAACGCATTTATCTATGCTTCGCATCTGAAAATGTCCTTTGTGATGAAAAGCAACATCAAGGGCTTTACAGCCCATCCTTCCGATTATTACGAAATCACCTCCGACCTTGAGGTCTAAGGGGTTCAACTATGAACAAACAGCAGCCATTACTGCAAATAAATAACCTGAGCCTTGCCTATGGGGCTAAAGAAATTTTAAAAGCTGTGCAGCTTACTGTCTGCCCGGGAGAGATCCTGGGCATCGTCGGCAGCTCCGGCGGCGGCAAAAGCACTCTATTAAAAACGCTGACCGGCCTTTTACCTGCTAACGCTGTCATTACCGGCGGCGAGATCCTCTGGCAGGGGCATAGCCTGCTCAGCGGCGGCCGTTTGAACAGCAGCGGTCTGCTCGGCAGGAAGCTGTCCATGATTTTTCAGGACCCTACAGCATCTTTATATCCCCTGCAGACGATCGGCTCGCAAATCTGCACTATGCTGCAGGCACAGGGGCAGTTCGATACGGCCGCCAGCCTGCAGTCTGCCGCGCAGGTGCTTGCCGGGCTCGATTTTTCTAAGCCTCAGGCCATTTTAAACAGCTATCCGTTTCAGCTTTCTGGCGGCATGAACCAGCGGGTCTGTATCGCTATGGCACTTTTGCTGAAGCCGGAGCTGTTACTGGCAGACGAACCGACCTCTGGACTTGATTTGCTGACGCAGCAGAAAATACTGCGGCACCTGCTGCAGCTCAAAACAGATCACCATACTGCGTTGATCGTTGTTTCACATAACATCAGCGCTTTGGCTCAGATAGCTGATACGATCGCCGTACTGCGGCAGGGCGAAATCATCGAAAGCGGTCCGGCGCAAACAATACTCAACCGGCCGCAGCATGACTATACCCGTAAGCTGATCGAGGCTATACCGCATTTCAGAAAGGAATTTCTTTTATGAGCGCCCTGTTAGAGGCAGCCAGCCTCAGTAAAACTTTCTTCAGTGAACATAACGCGCTGCCTGCTGTCTGCAATGTCAGCTTTAGTGTTGCTCCCGGCGAATGTCTGGGGCTGGCTGGGGCAAGCGGCTGCGGCAAAAGCACCCTGGCACGTCTGCTTATGGGACTGACGCCGGCCGACAGCGGTACGGTCAGCTTCAATGGCCAGCCGCTGGACTTTGCCGATGCCGCACTGCGAAAAAATTATTACAGTCAGGTCCAGCTGGTTTTTCAAAATGCCGCTGCGGCTTTTCACCCCCGGAAAAGCATCGGCAGCTCGATCATGCTGCCAATGCTGAATTACGGCTGTACTAAGGCTGCGGCCCAGGAAAGATCGATCGCTTTACTGCTGGCAGCAGGCCTGACACCGCAGCATGCTGAAAAATTTCCGCACCAGCTGAGCGGCGGCGAATGTCAGCGTGCCGCTATCGCCAGAGCGATCAGTATCAAACCGCGGCTGCTGATCTGCGATGAAATAACCAGCGCTTTAGACGTACAGACCCAGGCAGAGATCATTCAGCTGCTGCTTAAGCTGCAGGCTGAAACTAAAATGAGCCTGCTGTTCATCAGTCACGACATTACTCTTGTACAGGAAATCTGCCAGCGGATCCTGATCATGCAGTCCGGGACGATCATTGAAAGCGGACCTGCCCTGGATATCATCACCCGACCGCAGCAGCATTACACCCGCGAACTGGTAACGGCAGCATTCAATCTTACGAAAATATAGGTGAAGGCTATGACATCTGCATTATTTGAAGTTAATAAAAAATACTGGACAGATCGGGCTCCCAGTTATTCGCAGGTCAATCAGGAAGAACTGGCAGGCTGTCAGCGCAGCAACTGGCTCAGAGAAATCAGCAGACAGATCCAGATGGTTTATCCTAACCGGGCGCCGCAGGAAATCACTGTTTTAGACGCCGGCACCGGTCCCGGTTTCTTTGCTGTTATTCTGGCGGAAGCCGGTTATAAAGTAACGGCTATCGACGCTGCCCCGGCAATGCTGGCTGAAGCCAAACGTAATGCCGGACCTTGGCAGGAAGCTATCGATTTTCGCCTGATGGATGCGCAGAAGCCGACGTTTACCGCAGAATCTTTTGACGTTGCACTTTCACGCAATCTTACCTGGGTCCTGGAAGACCCGGAGCAGACTTATGGCAACTGGCGTCATGTATTGAAACCCGGAGGGCTGCTTCTGAATTTTGACGCCAACTGGTATAATTATCTGTATGACGCTGACTTAAAACAGCAATACGAACAGGATCGACGCAACGTACAGCAAAACGATCTTGAAGACCATTATCTGAGTACTGATATCGACGCGATGGAGGCGATCGCCCTGCAGGTACCTCTGACAGGTATCCAACGGCCGCATTGGGATATCCGCACTTTGGAAAAGCTGCGTATGCGTTCCATTACTACTGACGTTTCTGTCTGGCAGCGAGTCTGGTCGACGGTAGAAAAAATAAATTACGCTTCAACGCCCATGTTTATGATTGCAGCGATAAAATAGGAGCAGATCATGTCTGATTTATCTAACAAAACGCTTATTTCAAGCGGCGATACCAAAAACTATATTGAAAATTACTGGACGAAAAGAGCCGACGCTTTTGCCGCACTGCGCCGTCAGGAGCTGCACAGTGAAAAATACAGCCAGTGGCAGCGCGAGATCGTGCAGCATTTGCCCCCCGCAAAACAGCTGCGTATCCTTGACGTTGGCTGCGGCGCCGGTTTTTTCTCCGTTCTGCTGGCTAATGAAGGCCACCGAGTCACCGGTATCGATCTGACACCTGCCATGATCGCTCAGGCGAAAGAGCTGGCGGCAGCAGAAGGCTGCAGCTGTACTTTTCAAACTGCCGATGCCGAGCATACGGCTTTTTCTGACGGCAGCTTTGATGTCGTTATTGCCAGAAATCTGATGTGGAACCTGCCCCATCCCGAAACAGCTTATGCCGAATGGCTCCGTGTGCTGGCTCCGAAAGGTATCCTGCTGAATTATGACGCGGAATACGCCAAGGACCATCATCGGCAAAAACTGCCTGCCCTCAATGCCCATGCCGATGTTTCCGCAGAATTATTAAATGAGTGCCACAATATTTACCATATGCTGGAAATCAGCCTCTTTGAACGTCCCCGCTGGGACTTGGAAATACTTAAGGCTTTAGGCAGCTGTTCCTGTTCTGTCGACCAGAGCGTCGGCGACCGTATTTATGCCGAACAGGATATCTTCTATATCCCAGTCCCGATGTTCTGTATCAAAGCTGTTAAAAATTAACGGTCTGTTTTAAAAGCAAAAACGCCTGGTTAAAAACCAGGCGTTTTTATTATTCTGCTTACAGTTCTTTTTCAATGCGTTCCATTGCTTCGATAGTGTTTTCACGGCTGCCAAAAGCGGACAGGCGGAAGTATCCTTCGCCCATAGCGCCAAAACCGGCGCCGGGAGTACCGACAACAGCCAGTTTTTCAAGCAGGAAATCAAAGAATTCCCAGGAAGACATACCCTGCGGGCATTGCAGCCAAATATAGGGTGAATGGGTCCCGCCGTAGAATTTAATGCCTTTTCTGCGCAGTCCTTCGGCCATGATCCTGGCATTTTCTTTATAGAAAGCCAGCATTTCGCGGCATTCCTTTTGCCCCTGCTCACTGAACACAGCTTCGGCACCGCGTTGGATGATATAGGGCACACCGTTGAATTTGGTAGTCTGACGGCGCAGCCACATTTTATTCAGTTCCAGCTCTTTACCGCTTTCAGTTTTACGTACCAAAGCATGCGGCACTACAGTATAACCGCAGCGGGTACCGGTAAAACCGGCAGTTTTGGACAGGGAGCATAATTCGATAGCGCATTTTCTGGCGTCTTCAACGACAAAAATACTGCGCGGGATAGCAGGATCATCAACGAACGCTTCATAAGCGGCATCATACAGGATGACCGCGTCGTTTTTCAATGCATAAGCGACCCAGGCCTCCAGCTGCTCTTTGGTATAAACAGCGCCGGTAGGATTATTCGGCGAGCAAAGATAAATGATGTCAGCTTTAACGCTGTCGTCAGGCATTGGCAGGAAGTTGTTTTCCGGCTTGCCGTCCATATAAACTATTTTACGGCCGCACATGATATTGGTGTCCAGATATACAGGATAGACCGGATCAGGAATCAGGATCGTATTCGCATTGCTGAAAATATCGGTAATATTGCCGCAGTCGCTTTTGGCGCCGTCGCTGATAAAGATTTCATCGCTGGCCAAAGTTACGCCGAAGCCGGCATAATATTTTACGATAGCTTCGTGCAGGAAATCATAGCCCTGCTCCGGTCCGTAGCCACGGAAAGTTTCCTTTACGCCCATTTCGGCAACGGCTTTCTGCATCGCGTCGATAACGGCCGGCGCCAAAGGCAGGGTAACGTCGCCGATACCCATACGAATAACCTTTTTCTCAGGATGTTCCGCTACATAAGCATTAACCTTTTGCGCGATCTGCGAAAACAGGTAGCTGTCTTTCAAATTACAATAGTTGTCATTTACAAAAGCCATTTTTTGTCCCCCATTAAACTAAAAATATATTTTTATTTATTAATGACTTCATCGGGAATATCGATGACGCCTTCAAATACAGTTACAGCCGGGCCTCTTAAAATAACATGGTTATTGGCCAAATGGGTAAGCTTCAGAGTGCCGCCTTTGGCGATAACTGTTAATTCTTCACCTTTTTTACCTGCATGGCCCAGCATGATAGTAGCAACACAAACTGCTGTCGCGCCGGTGCCGCAGGCCCAGGTTTCGCCGCTGCCGCGTTCCCAGACACGGAATTTAACGGTATTTTTATCGATTACCTGCACAAATTCAGTATTGACGTTTTCAGGAAATAATTTGTGTTTTTCAAATTTAGGCCCTAATTTTTCCAGATCCAAAGCATCTACATCGTCTACAAAGGTGACGAAATGCGGATTGCCTACAGAAATAGCCGTACCATTATAAACAACGTCTTCTTCCAGCACCAGTCCCTGATCTACAAACATAAAGTGATCGCTGATCATGGGGATGTCGGCACATTTAAAAATAGGCTCGCCCATATCGATACTGGCTTCTGCCACTTTACCGTCTTCACCCAAAAATACATCGATGGTTTTGATACCGGAAAGCGTTTCCAGCGTAAAAGTTGTTTTATCCGTCAGACCTTTATCATAAACATACTTGGCGATACATCTGCTCCCATTACCGCACATCTTGGCTTCAGAAGCATCAGCGTTAAAAATACGCATTTTAAAATCCGCAACGTCAGATTTACAGATCATGATCAGGCCATCACTGCCAATACCAAAACGTCTGTGGCTGATATATTCGGAAATAGCGCCCGGATTAGGCAATTCCTGTTCCATACAGTTGACGTAAACATAATCGTTACCAGTACCGTGCATCTTTGTAAATTCCATTTTCATGGCAATATCCTCCTAAATAAATTCATAGCTTGCTTTATATTATAACAAAAAACAGACAAACAATACAGTGATTAAAAGCCCCTTGTGTTGTTCCTTATTAAGAACACTATTATTCATCTTCATATAGTATACTATTAGCGTAGGCTAACGTCAAGTAAAGATTAGAAATTTACCTAACATAAAAAAATAACCATACCGTATGGTATGGTTATTTTTTAACCGGCAGCTTTC
>OGWW01000800.1_pt1 | contig 19537 bp, 21 predicted proteins | sample 1576131 | NCBI WGS metagenome assembly OGWW01 (sample SAMEA3541576, study PRJEB24748) | human gut metagenome | biome: human gut; feature: human-associated habitat; material: faeces | place: China | collected 2012 | reverse complement strand
TTGCGATCCAGATTGCAGCGTTTCCCAGCCTTGGCCGCCCCTACGTGCCGGTTCGAGTCCGGCCTTCGGCACCATTAGTAAATTCAAGGCTTTACAGGTTTTCTGTAAAGCCTTTTTTGCTGTCTAAAAAAGTAAATTTTTAAGATTTGGGCACATTTTGGGCACATGAACTTTTTTAAGAGAATTTTATTGAATAATACAATCTATAATATAAAAAATTTGTTAGTATAATTTATTAGTATTTTTCAAAAAAGTAATGAGTAAAGCTAAATTTTGGCAAATGATAGGACGTGGTACAAGACTTTGTCCAAACTTATTAGATGGTAAAGATAAAGAAAAATTTTATATCTTTGATTTCTGTGGAAACTTTGACTTTTTCCGATTAAATAAGGGAAAAGCAACAAAAAATCAATTATCCATACAAGGAAGTATTTTCTCTTTAGAATTTGATATAGCTTTTAAATTACAGGATATAGCGTATCAAACAGATGATTTAATTGCTTTTAGAGCTTCTTTAGTTGAAAGTATGGTCAATAAGGTTAGAAAATTAGATAAAAGTAATTTTGCTGAAAACAACATTTGAAATATGTGGAAATGTATTCTAACCCTGAAAGTTATAAATTAATTACTTATGAAAATACTTTAGATATAAAAAGAGAATTGGCTCCTTTGATTGAACCTGAAGATGATAATGCTATTGCTTTACGTTTTGATGCTTTAATGTATGGTATAGAATTAGCTTATTTAATGAATAAAAAAGATGGTAGAAGATATAAAGATTTGAAAGATAAAGTAAAAAGCATTTCTAAAATAGCTAATATACCAGAGATTATAGAGCAAAAAGATATCATAAATAAAATCTTAAATACAGATTATTTGAATGATGATATTGGTATTAATAAATTTGAAGATATTAGAGAAAGATTACGTAATCTAATGAAATATATACCAAAATCACAAATGATATTTGAAACTGATTTTAATGATGAGATTTTATCAAAAACATGGAATGAATCTGACTTAGAAAATGACGATTTAAAAAATTATAAAGAGAAAGCGGAATATTATATTCGTCAGCATCAAAATGAAAAAGTTATTTCTAAGATAAAAACTAATCAGCCTTTAACAACTGATGATATAAAGGATTTAGAAAGAATTCTTTGGAATGAACTTGGTACACAAGAAGATTATAAAAAAGAATATAAAGACAAGCCATTAGGAGAATTCGTCAGAGAAATTGTTGGTTTAGATATGAATGCTGCTAAACAAGCTTTTTCTAGATATCTAAATGAAACTAATTTAGATAGTAGACAGATTTATTTTGTAAATAAGATAATTGAATATATCGTTCAAAATGGAATGATGAAAGATTTATCTGTTCTACAAGAAACACCTTTCACAGATAAAGGCAGTGTAATTGATATTTTCCCTGATATATCTGTTTTTGCAGGCATAAGAACTATCATACAACAAATTAATTCAAATGCATTTATAGCATAAAATATTAATAAAAATAAGCCCTAATAATTTAATGCTAGGGCTTATTTTTATATTAATTTTATTTCATAGATGTTCTTTTTGTAGGTTTATTTCTATTTTTAGTTGTTTTAATCATATTTTTCATTTCTTCCATAACAACAGATTGATTTTTTTGATCCATTTGTTGTTGAAGTATAGATTCTGTCATACCTTTGGGAATATATGGTTTTTGTATAGATTCCCATGTAATTATATCTTTATATCCTAATGCATTAGCCATTGTCTCTAAAAGTTTTTCATGTTCTATCTTTATTTTAGATAATTCTGTATCTGTTGGATTCTCTACATAAAGTTTATCAAGATAAACTTTCCATTGCTTTCTAACAGCTTCATCATCTGCAAAAACAATATCAATTAAATTCAAAGCTTGAACACTTTCATTTGTCCAGCCAAAAATACGATGAGTCATCAATATTTTAAATATCTGCATTTTATCATTTCGTTTTTGATGTTTAATTTGCAATCTTTGTCCAACAATAACTGCGAAAATTGGGATAAATATAAGTGCTATTATATTTAGAATTTCTATCATTTTATTACCTCCAGTTTTTTATTTAATTAAATTATATCTCTTTGTTTAATATGAAGAAAGTTTTCCTTTTGATAAACTAAAAAATTTCAGTTATATATTATATTAATGATAATTATCCTATACTCAGCTCTAGTACAAATGTGCTAGGGCTTATTTTTATGCCCAATTTTATTTAGGAGGAATGTATTATGAAACAAGGTTTAAAATCAATTGAAAGTCTTTATGGAGAACTTATGCGTCAACGTGAAATGAGAAAGGATTTGATAGCAGATACAAGAAGTTTGACAGCCAATACAGAAAAAGGAAAAACTATAATCACTGTAAATACAGGAACCGACCTTTTAGATTATCAAGTAACAGAAATTGCTCACCGCCAAATTGCAGAACGTTTGAATATTCCGTTTAAGTATTATGAAAGAATGAGAACAGATTTTCCAATGCTTTTAGATGCTAATATCAATGGTTGGTTAAAACTAAAAAGTGAAAAACGTATGCTTCGTACATTAGATGGTAACTTACGAGCTTTTCTATCTAATCGTTATCGTAGATTAGATAACCTTGAGCTTGTAGACCATATATTACCAGTTATTGCCCAAATGAAAAATTGTACTATAGCAAGCTGTGATATCACAGAAACTCATCTGTATTTAAAGGTAATCAATAAATCAATGAAGGCAGAAATTGCAAAGGGAGATATTGTACAAGCTGGTTTTGTAGTAAGTAATAGTGAGATTGGTCTTGGAGCTTTAAAAGTTGAGCCACTTGTTTATCGTTTAGTATGTAAAAATGGCATGATTAGCAGAGATTATGCTCATAAAAAATATCATACAGGAAGAAATGTAGAAGATACAGACAATGCATATGAACTATATTCTGATGAAACATTAGAAGCTGATGACAAAGCATATTTCATGAAAGTACAAGATATCGTAAGTGCAGCTGTTGATGAAACTAAATTCTTATTAACAGTAGATAAAATGCGTCAGGCAAAAACTATTTCTACAGGAAATAATCCAGTGGAAACAGTAGAAGTTTTAGGCGATAAATATATCTTAAATAAAGTAGAAAGAGCTTCTGTACTTAGACATTTTATTATAGATAATGATTTCAGTCAGTTTGGTTTAGTTAATGCAGTAACAAGAGCTTCTCAAGATGTAGATAATTATAATTGTGCTACAGAACTTGAAAGAATTGGTGGAACAATTTTAGAAGATAGTATAAAATCCATAAAACAAAATAAATTAGTGTTGTTACCAAGAGATTTAAACCAAGATTTAGGCATAGCTTAATTGCTATGCCTATTATTTTTTTATTAACTATATATTTATTTTGATATATAATATAAATGATAATCATTATATTATGTATTGAGGGGTATTATTTTGGAGATTAAACAATTAGAATATTTTTTAGCTGTTTGTGAACGTGGTAGTATCAATAAAGCAGCTGAGTGCTTGTATACATCACAACCCAATGTGAGTAAAATAATAAATAGTTTAGAACGAGAATTAGGTAGAGAATTATTTAAACGAACACATAAAGGTATAGAAATAACACCTTATGGGAAAACCATATATCAATATGCTGAAGTTATTTTAAAACATATACATTTAATGACAGATATTGCATTACCTATAAATAGTAATAAATTATCAATAGCAACATATAGAAGTGATATTATATCAAATATTTTAACTACTTTTTATGAAAAAAATAATGGTGAAGTATCAATAGAACATTATCAAGGCTCGATAGAGGAAGTAACAGATTATGTAAAAAAAGGAATAACAGAAATAGGATTGATATATGTAGCAGAAAAACAAATGAAAGTTTTTTTACATATTTTATTTCATAAAAAATTAGAGTTTATACCATTAGGAAGCAAATCTATTTGTATATATGTAGGAGAAAAACATCCTTTGTTTAATACGGAGTATATAGAGTTATCTGATTTAAAAACTTTAAAATTTATTAAAGGCATAAAAGATTTTTTTTCATTAGAACATCATTTAGATAAAATAAATATTGGTTTTACTGAATGGGAAAACTTAAATAATTCAGTTTATACAAATAGTGATGCAACAATGGTAAATTTATTAATGAAAACAGACTTATGTAGATTAGGAATATATAGTAAAAAGAAAAAGTATGAACCTTTTAATATAAAAGCTATAAAAATAAAAAATACAGAAGGTATATTAAATATAGGATATGTGTATGTTGAAGGACAAAAGTTAAGTCAGCATGTACAGTCGTTTTTAGAAGACTTTAAAAAAACTATATAATATTTTGTTATAACCAAGGTTTAACAAAATAGAATAAACATATATATTTTTTTTATGATATAATTATTGATGTTGAAAATCGTTATCATAAGGAGGAAATATATGTTAAATCCATTAAAAAAGTTGACTAGTAAAAAAATAACAACAGCAATTTTATCATGTATTATGGCTACAAGCTTATTAACGGGATGTGGTTCTGATTCAAATGTTAGAAATGAACGTCCAAAAGATGAATTAGTTTTTGTTAATTACAGAGATATTCGTGATTTAAATCCACATTTATATGCTGGTGAAATGTATGCTCAAGAGATGCTTTATGAAACCTTGATAACATTAACTGATGAAGGATATAAAGGTGTGCTTGCTGAATCATGGGATATCAGTCCAGATGGTACTACATATACTTTCCATATTAGAGATGGTGTAAAATTCTCTGATGGAGAAGTTTGTGATGCTTATGCAATAAAAGCTAATTTTGATGCAATTATAGAGAATAAAGAGCGTCATACATGGTTAGAAATGATGCATTTATTAGATAGTGTATCTGCACCAGATGCTAAAACTTTTGTTATTAAATTAACTAAACCATATTATCCAATGCTTACAGAATTGAGTGTTACTAGACCATTTGCAATGATATCTCCTAAAGCAATGAAAAATGGTAGTACTAAAAATGGTGTAAATGAATATATTGGTACAGGACCATATATCTTAAAAGAAGTAGTTACTGATGAATATGCTATTTTTGAAGCTAATCCTAACTATTGGGGTGAACAACCTAAAATTAAGAAAATATTGGTAAAAGTTATACCAGATAATCAAACAAGAATAATGGCTTTGGAAAAAGGTGAGATTGATTTGATTTTTGGTAAAAATATGCTAGATGTTGATTCTATTAAGAAATTTGAGGAGAATTCAGATTTTACAGTAGCTTTATCTGAAGCAACATCAACTCGTCAGATAGTATTAAATACAACAAATAATATTTTAAAAGACAAAACAATACGCCAAGTATTACAACATGCTACTAATAAACAAGCTATTTCTGATGGAATTTTTTATGGTGTAGAAAAACCAGCTGATACTTTATTTGCGAAAACTATCCCATATTGTAATATTGATTTAAAACCTTATGTTTATGATACAAATTTAGCTGAAAAAATGTTAGATGAAGCAGGATGGACTAAAGGTAATGATGGAATTCGCATGAAAGATGGGAAAAAATTAAATTTATCATTATTATATAACAGCGATAGTGTAACAGAAAAATCTATTGCAGAATATCTACAATCTGAATACAGTAAAATAGGTATTTCTTTAAATATTTCAGGAGAAGAAGAACAGTCCTATAGAGATAAAATGAAAGCTGGAAACTTTGATATGGTATTTAATATTTGTTGGGGAACACCATACGATCCACAATCTTCATTAGCAGCAATGAGACTTCCTGTATATGGTGATTATGCTGCACAGCAAGGCTTAGAAGATAAAGCTCAAATTGATGAAGCAATTACAAATATTATGATTTCAACTGATGAGGCTAAACGTCAAGAATTGTACAAATTTGTATTAACTCGTTTACATGATGATGCGGTATATATTCCATTAACTTATGAATGTAATAAAGCAATATATCGTTCTGATTTGAAAGGAATGCATTTTATGCAAACTCAATATGAAGTACCGTTTCAAGATATGTATATAGAATAATTATTAATAAAAATAAAAGGCTTTCTTCAGTAAGAAGAAGCCTTTTATTTTTAGAAAGGAGTTTTTATGAAACATTATGTAATAAAACGTATATTAAGTGCTATACCATTATTAATTTGTATTTCCTTTGTTTGTTTTTGCTTTATAAATTTAATACCATCAGATCCAGCAGAGGTGGCTTTACGTGTTAGACAAGTTCCCGTTATAACTGAAGAAGCCGTACAAGAAGTACGAAGTGAATTAGGATTAGATAAGCCTTTTTTTGTCCGTTATGTGGATTGGGTGGTGAATTGCGTACAAGGTGATTTTGGTATTAGCTATACTAATCCATCAAGAACGGTATCTGAAGAACTTTTGCGATGTATGCCAGCTACTTTAGAATTAGCAGGTGCTTCTTTTATTTTAGTTATTTTACTTAGTATTCCAATTGGATTTTTTTGTGCAGTTTATAAAGATAGTTTATTTGATAAAGTAATGCGTGCTTTTATTTTTATGACTACAGCTATGCCAGCTTATTGGATTGGTTTATTACTGATGTGGTTTGTATCTATTAAATTGGATTTATTGCCAACAAGTGGAAATAATAGTTTAAAACATCTAATATTACCAGCACTCACAGTGTCATTAACATATATTTCTACATATATTCGTTTAATTAGAAATAATATGTTAGAAAATATGAAAAAAGATTATGTATTATATGCAAATGTAAGAGGTTTATCTCAACGTTTAATTTTGACAAAACATATTTTGCGAAATTCTATGCAGACCTGTTTTGTGGCTATTGGTATGAGTATTCCTCAACTTATTGCTGGAACAATTGTTGTAGAAAATGTATTTGCTTGGCCTGGATTAGGAACATTATGTATAGAATCTATTTTCAATCGTGATTATCCAATTATTCAAGCATATGTATTGTTAATAGGTACTTTATTTGTTATCTTCAATTTAATTTTTGATATTTTACAAACTATAATTGACCCTCGTCTACGCAAGGAGGTTTCTTAATGTTAGAACGTTTTTTGCATAATAAAATGGCAATGCTAACCAGTGGTTTTATTTTGATAATTGCTATTTTAGGTATATTAGCACCATTGATTGCTCCAAATGACCCATATGCTAATAATATTTTAAATAAATTTGCTCCAATGAGTGCACAATACCCTTTAGGAACAGATCAATTAGGTAGATGCGTATTGTCTAGAATGTTATATGGAATACAACCAACATTAGGCTTAGCCTTATTAACTATGATTGGTACAATTGGACTAGGAGCATTTATGGGATTATTGGCTGGGTATTTTAAAGGGCCTATAGATGAGATAATCATGCGTATTGTAGATGTAATGTTATCCTTTCCAAGTCAAATCATGGTTTTTGCAGTAGTAGCGTTGTTAGGTATAGATGTACGTAATGTAATTTTGGCAAATGTTTTTATTAAATGGGCATGGTATGCACGTATGATACGAACATCAGTTGTCCAATATCGTGATTGTAATTTTGTGCAATTTTCTCGTTGTGTAGGAACATCAGAAAGATTTATTCTTTGTCGTCATTTATTGCCATCTATTACAGCCGATTTAGCAGTACTTGCTACTTTAGATATTGGTTGGGCTATAATAAATATTTCTACATTATCCTTCTTAGGTTTAGGAGTACAAGCACCTATTCCTGAATGGGGAGCTATGCTGAATGAAGCTAAACATGTATTAACAACAAATCCTATACAAATGTTTGTACCAGGTATTGCAATTGTAGCTTTAGTTACAGCATTCAATTTACTAGGAGATGCTCTTCGTGATGTTTTTGATCCTAAGGAGGTTAACTAATGAGCGTACCTATTTTGGAAGTAGAAAATTTAACCGTAATTTTAAGACAAAAAAAGAAAAAAAAGGTATTAGTAGATAATTTAAATTTTAAATTATATGAAGGTCAATGTTTGGGAATTTTAGGTGAGTCAGGTAGTGGAAAATCTTTAACAGTAAAGGCTATTTTAGGTTTATTAGACCGTAACTTTGAAATTACAGGAAAAGCTTTATTTAAAGGTAAAAATTTGTTAAAAGAAAATAAAGAAAGTTTAAGAAAACTACGTGGTGAGCAAGTAACAATGGTATTGCAAAATCCAATGACATGCTTTGATCCACTTTGTAAAATAAATGACCAGATTGCAGAAACTTTTGCTATGCATTTGAATTTAAGTAAGAAAGAAATACATGAATTATCAATTGAATTATTAAATAAAATGCTGATAAAAGATCCAGAAGAAGTGTTAGAAAAATATCCACATCAATTATCTGGAGGCATGTTACAGCGAATAATGATAGGCATTGCGTTAGCTTTAAAACCAGATTTATTAGTAGCAGATGAGCCTACGACAGCAATAGATGCAATAACTCAATATGAAATATTAGAGGAATTTATGCATATAAAAGAGAGAAAAAATACATCTATGATTTTTATTACACATGATTTAGGAGCAATTTCTAAGGTGGCAGATGAAATTATTGTAATGAATAAAGGAAGATTAGTAGATCAAGGAAATTTTGATTATATTTTACACTATGCTAAAGATGAATATACTAGATTGCTTGTAGAAAAAAAATTAGCAGTAATGAAGCAATATCGTGAAGTTGTTGATAAAAAGGAGTGATTAATTAGTGATTAAATTAAGAGATATTTGTGTTAGTTTTAGAAATGAAAAACAAGAGTCTTTTTTTGGTAAGACAAGAAAACAAGTATTATTTAATATATCATTAAATATTGCTCAAGGAACTTGTTTGGGAATTTTAGGTGAGTCAGGTAGTGGAAAATCTACATTAGGTAGAGTTATTTGTGGAATGTTAAAACCTGATAGTGGAATATATACTTTAAATGATGTGGAAATTTATAAAAGTAAATCTAACAAAAAAATATTACAAGAAAAGTTAAGTATTGTGTTTCAAGATTATACAACATCAACAAATCCACGTTTTAAAATAAAAGATATAATTGCTGAGGGACTATTTGTTTATAAAAAACGAACTAAAAAGAATATTGATTTAAAAAAAGAAATAGTTCATTTATTGGAAATGGTTGGTTTAGATGAAACTTTTTTAAACAGGTTTCCACATCAATTATCTGGTGGACAATTACAACGTGTGTGTATAGCTAGAGCGGTTGCTTGTCAACCAGAAGTAATTTTATTAGATGAAGCTATTTCTTCATTAGATGCACATACACAAGTGCAAGTAATGGATTTGTTAAAGGAATTAAAAGAAAAATTAAATTTAACTTATATTTTTATTACACACGATTTAACCTCAATAACATATCTTTGTGATGAAGTAGTATTTTTAAAAGATGGAAAAATCACAGAAAGTTTAAAAGTAAAAGATTTGAATAAAACAACAGATGAGTATGCTAAAAAATTAATTCATTCAATAATAGAGTTTTGATAAAGGAGTATTTGCTTAATGAAAAAAAATATATTATCACAGTTATTAGTTATCGGCTTATTAACTATATCTATGACTACAGTATCAGCTCAATCTATTCAAGCAAATGAGGCAAATGATATTGATTTAGAGATATCTACAGAAGATGAAAAAAATGATGATAAAATAGCATCTAAAGATGAACATAAAGATATCTTAACTATAAAAGGTTTGACTCGTTATGATATACGTCGAGATAATGTAGAAGGGAAAAAAGGAGAGACAAAAAAATCTTTATTAAGAATGCGATTAGAGCCAACTTTGAATTTAGGTGATGATTGGAAAATAAAAAATCGTGTAGATGTAGATATAAATTATAAAGATAGAGATGAAGATCATTTTTATAATAGAATGCTGTATTTACAAGGACCAGCTTTTGGCGGAACTATTTCTTTAGGAAAAATAGATTATGCTGATTTTGCGAATATGGAAATTGGGTATGGTATGATTTATGATGATTATTTAAAAGGTGGGAAATTTACTTATAAAGATGCAAAATCAGATATTGTCTATACTACTGCTGTAGGAAATTTTGATTCGCCACATAATGATAAAAATAATGGAATGCTAAAAAATTATCCAGAATATGATGCTATGCATTATGTTGGGTTACAAGCTGAAATACCAATGTCTGATAAGTTAATGACAGGTGTTGCTTATCATAATGTAAGAAGTGGTGAATTAGAAGAAATTCAACAAATTTTAGAAATAGCAAATGAATATAAATTTGATAATAATTTTAAATTAGGAGCAATATATGCTATGTCTAATTTAGATTCATCAGATTATGGATTAAAAGATAATAATCAAGAAAAAGCATATGTTATGCAGTTGAATTATAAAGGTATAAAGAGAAGTGAACCTAATACATTTGGAACATGGGTAGCATATAAAAATTTAGGTCAATTATCTACTTTTGTACCAACGTATACAAATAGTTTTGTAGGAGAAAAAGGATTTGAGTTAGGTACAAAATATGTATTTGCTAAAAATTTAACAGGTGAAATATCGTATTTTAATGGAAAAAATATTGATAATAATAAAGAAAAAACACGTTGGTTTGGAAGGATAGAATATAGGTTTTAAAGTATAATTAACAATAAAAAGGAGATTTTATGGTATCACAATTAACATATAAAGATTATTTAAAGATTACAATACCTTTTATGTTGGCTACAGCTACACAGCCTATATTAGGAGCAGTAAATACGGCTGTTATGGGACATATGACAGAGGTTTTTTATATTGCTGCTGTTTCATTAGGTGTAATTTTGTTTAATAATATATACTGGTTATTTGGTTTTTTAAGAGTATCTACTACAAGTTTTTCTGCTCAGGCTTTAGGGAAACAATGTGATAAATTGAGATTTTTGTCTTTAGCAAGACCAATAATTGTAGCGATATTTATTAGTGGAATATTTTTACTGATATATCCTATTTTATTTAATTATTATATTGATTTTATGAAACCAGAAATACAAGTAATAGAATTAATGAGAATTTATTGTGATATAGTAATTTGGGGAGCTCCTTTTGTTTTATTAAATTATGTAACACTTGGTTGGCTAATGGGACAAATGATTATACGATATACTATGTTTATGCAAATTTCTATGAATGTAGTAAATATCATATTATCAATATTATTTGTATTTGCATTAGATATGAATATAGAAGGTGTGGCTTATGCATCCATAATAGCTCAAATTTATGGCTGTATAGTAGGTTTTTTGGCTATTTATTTTAAAGCTAAATTAAATATAACAAAAGAATACTTGCAAGAGTTAAAAAATATAAAACCTTTTTTATCTATGATGAAGGTAAATACGGATTTAATGTTGAGAACGGTTTGTTTATTGACTATCAATAATTTATTTGCTATAGCAGGTGCAAGCTTAGGTACAATAACATTAGCTGCAAATGCAGTTATATTAGAAATAATATTTATTATAGTGTATTTTATTGATGGTATGGCTAATGGAGTGAGTGTATTTTCAGGAAAAGCTTTAGGTAATAAAAATAAAGTATTATTAGAAAAAACTTTAAAAATAGGCTTAATATGTTTGTTTATTTTCATATTCTTTATAAGCATAATATCTTTTTGGGGAAGAAGTTATTTTATATCTATGATGACAAATTTAACTGAAATATATATGTATGCTAATGAGTATAGTTTTTATATAATCTTACATCCTATTTTTGCAGGTGTAGGTTTGTTATTATATGGAATGTATACGGGTGTGGGACAAACATCTTCTATTAGAAATATGATGTTTGTAGCTGTAATATTCTTTTATGTTTGTCAAAATATCTTAATGAATTTGTATGGAAATAATGGTATTTGGTTAACATATATATTAACTTATTTACTGGAATCAATTATTTTAGTATTATATTTACCAATATTAAAACGTAAATTCGAGTGATTTTTGTTAGATTAATAATTTTTAATTGTATACTATATTAGTGAATAAAATACTAAATAATAGGCATAGCTTAATTGCTATGCCTATTATTTTTATGAAGGAGAATTTACTATGAACCTACAAAATTTATCTGATGAAGAATTATTAAGTAACTTTGTACCGATTAAGAGTGCTGAAAATTTGCTTAAAGAATATAACAGCATTTATGATGTAGTTTTAAATACTACTAAGGCTGAATTGAAGTCTATAAATGGCATGACTGAAAACAGATTAAAAAAAATCTTATCAATACGAGAAATCTTAAAACGTATGCAGGATTATAGAACAAAAGAATTGTCATTAATAAGGACAACAAATGATGCCATAAATTACTTTGAGTTTCTGCAAGATAAACAAGTTGAAGAATTATGGATTGCTGTCTTAAATACAAAAAATAATGTTGTTCTAAGTCGCTGTATAAGTAGAGGTACAGTAAATATGTCTGTAGTCAATCCAAGAGAAATATTTAATGTAGTTATAAAGAATATGGCTTCAGCAATAATAATTGCACACAATCACCCATCAGGAGATTCAATGCCTAGTAATGAAGATATAAGTCTTACTAAAAAAGTAATGAATTTATCTGAAATGCTAGGTATTGATTTTTTAGACCATGTAATTATTGCCAAAAAAGGGAGTATAAGTTTAAGAAAAGAAGGATATGTAAAATTTGATTAAGGAGAGATGACTATGTCAAATTATTTGATTTGTATGGGTTTTGATAATTTAAATGGAGATATTCATTATGATGAAAAGCTAGGTCTTGTGAATATAAATTTAGATACAGAAGATACTCATAGTAGTTTAAATTTCAGTCTAAATTTATCACAAGCAAAAGTTTTTAATGAATTTTTAGCAAATGTTATAGCTTCAGCTAATATACAAAATATAAATGAAAGTAACTTATTTGGTGATTTAAAAATAGATGTAGAGGAGTAAATATCATGGCAAATTATAGTGATAATCAAGTAGTATTTTTCAGTGAGAATAAAGAGGCTGTATATGATTTATGGCAAAAAATTAATGATTATATAAATAACAGTAAAACCAATTCAATATGTGGCTTTTTAGAAAGCTTAGGTTATAGTGAGTATGAATCAAGAAATATGTCTGATCTTAGAAATAGTTTTGTAGGCTGTGATGATGAAGTTACTGATGATGAATCTGTGAGCTTTTTCTATATTAAAACTGAAACAGCATGGACAGGTAATATAGAAGTATTCTATAGAGTTATTGAAGATAAATATAATAATGAGATAGAGCTATATGCACTGATTGAAGAATCAGGATTTAATATTTTTATTAATACTGATGAAGAAGGTGTATATTTCTATCCTAAATATAAAATAGATGCTTTCATAAATGATGAGCAAATAGTAGAATACTTTGAAAGTTTTAGTCAAGTTTTAGATTTTATCAAGAAAAAGTTTCCTAAAGTAAAACTATCTTCAAAAGATACGATAGCAAGACTTAAAAAGAAAATAACTAAAGTCTATAAAATAAATGATGATGAAGATTTTTATTTAAATATACATAGATTCAGTTCTATGTATCCGTTTTAAAGTTTTGATATAATATGAGGTAAGGAGTGAATATCATGGAAAATTTTAATAGATTGAATGACTTATACTTCAAAAAGCTTCTAGGAGATAAAAAAAGAAAGAATTTAACACTTAGCTTTTTAAATGGGATTTTAAATAAAGATGATGAAAATTGTTTTACAGATATAACTTTTTTAGATAAAGATAATGAACCATTAACTTTAGATGGTAAATTATCTAAATTAGATATTAGAGCGGATTTGAATGATGGCACACAAGTAGATATCGAGGTACAAGTTTGTCCGTTTAAATTGATGGCTGAGCGTTCATTATACTATTGGTCAAAAATGTATTCAGAGCAACTAGAAAAAGGTGCAGAATATAAGAAGTTAAAAAAGGCTATAGCTATAAATCTATTAGCATTTGATTATTTGGAAGATGAGCAAGATTGGCATAATATCTATAATCTATTAAATGTGAAATCTCATAATAAGCTCACAGATCATATAGAGATACATTTTCTAGAATTGCCCAAATTTACTTTAAAGGATATGAGAAAAATAAGAGCATCTGAAGCATGGATTGCTTATTTTTCAGGAAAATATAGTAAAGAAGAATTGGAGGAAATAGCAATGACAACTCCAGCAATTAAAGAAGCAGTAGAATTTGAAGATACATTTTTACAGAATAAAATAGAACGTAGAGCGTATGAACAAAGAGAAAAAGCGATAAGAGATTATTATTCTTATATGAATTCATATAAAGAAGAAGGCTTACAACAAGGTTTGCAACAGGGTATTCAAGAAGGTATTAGAAAAGTTGCTATTAATTTATTAAAAGCTAATATGCCTATTGATTTTATAGCTCAAAATACTGGATTGAATAAACAAGAGATATTACATCTACAACAATTAATAACTAAATAATATATTTGTTTAATAAGATTATTTGAAGAAAAAATAAAAACAGCAGGTATAGCAAATGCCATACCTGCTGTTTTTTTGGTAGTATCCTTCAGGTTATGAAGATATATGTTTTTTATAATATTTCAACTGTTATTGATCATTTTCATATCTTTTTACTAAATTATAAAATGTAGATTTAGTTAATTTAAGATAAGTAAAAGCTGCAAAAGCTGATATTTCTTTAGTTTTCCATTTATCATAAATGATTTTCCATTCGATTGGATATTTAGCTTTAGGACGACCTATTTGTTTACCTCTAGCTTTAGCAGCAGCAATGCCTTCTCGTTGTCTTTTTCTTATAAGTAATCTTTCATTTTCGGCTTGAGTACTTAAAACTTCAATAAGAATATTGTTTATCATATCCATAATAGATTTTTGCATAGAGCCAAATGTAGAAAAATCTGTCATAGTTGTAGGAATATCTAAAAAATGAACAGTAATCTGTTTCTGTTTGAAGTATTCTAGTTCAGATTTTATTTCTTTTTTATTTCTACCTAAACGATCTAATTCTGTGAAATATAATTCGTCTCCTTCACGTAACATTAAACGAAGTTGTTGATACTTAGGACGATTAGAACTTTTTCCACTTTGTTTGTCATAAAAGATATCTTGAGGATCAGGAACGTATTTTTTTAAAGTATCAAGTTGACGATCTAGATTTTGGTCTTTACTACTGACACGGGCATATCCAAAGATTTTTTTCATAAGAAATCCTTTCTTGTGTAATATATATTGTGTAATAAATCATATGTATATTTAAATTATGTATTAGATTATATGTATATTTAAACTGTGTATTAGATTATATGTATACTTATGTTGTGTATATAAATACTGTAGTTTATAAAAGTTCATTTATAAATAAACGTTTATAAAGGTGTCAGTATATTGATTTTATGGACACTTTTAAATATAAAAAAATTAATGTCTATAAAGTAGACTTTAATAAACATAGTTTTTATGTATAATAAAACTTATTTGACAATTAAGTTAATTTTATGTATTATAAAAGCATAAACAACTTTATAAAAAATTTTTTAGAAATAAAAAAGACTAATCGTGTTGGCGCACAATTAGTCTTGCCGAACAACCTACCCACATAAGTTGCTCAGTTATTTCCTAAGTTCATTATACTGAGATAATGGCAATATGTCAACACATGTCAAGAAAATTTAATGATTTTAGGTAGGTTAAGTAGGCACATTATAAACACAGAAAAGTTTATGATGTGTTTTTTAGTATCTAAAATCAGATATGGGATTAAACCATATCAGCACGCTTTGAGGCTTAATCAAAGAGGGGAAACCACACTTGGCAAGGTGTATAAACTAAGGTATGGAAAAAATTCATGCTAACTGTGTTGCGAGCGGATGCGATAAATTTGCACGGTGTAGATAATGTGCTTAACAATTATCTATTGACGTAAGTGGGTAAAGTGCTGACAAACTCCCATAAATGCCTAAATACATATAAAAATATGAGCCGTTTTAACGGCTTTTTTTTATACTTGAATATAAAAGTATGTATGTACATGGTTAAACAAGTCAGCGGGGGCTAAGTATCGGGTGCGAAAGTACCGTATAAAAGTTACTAGAGAAATTTAGTGCAGTGAGGGCGATAAGACCACTGTTATAACTTTTGCTGTGTAGAAGCAGCGGCTAGTTAAGATTATTAAAGAAACTTCAACGACCGATGGGTGTATAAAGTAAAGATAATAATAGCTATATTGTAGTATAAACTAAACTACAGGTATAGCTATTATTTAATTTCTTAACTCTCTCAAGGTGTACTATTTTAAGTTTTTGTTGTCAATAGATTTCTTGAGAGAGTTAAGAAATTTCCTTATTTATGTTTTTTATTATAATTTATTAATTAGAGTTTTTTTAACTTAAATTTTATTTTTTATTTTAGATGCACTATATATTTCAATCCACACCATTATCACAAAAATTATAGTTTGTATAATCAAAAGAATATCATTTGTAGTATATATATAACCAAGGTCATAATATTTTAGCATTGGCATAATTAAAATATCTATTAATATTATTGTTGAAGATAAGTCTCTTAGTCCTAGAAATTGTAAAGTTTTAAGAAAAAATTTTTCTGTCTTATACGGTAAATTATTATCAATATATCCCAAACGCTTATATATAGTTACAATATAAACACATATAAAATTTATTTTTAAAATTAAACAAATATTGACTAACAAACTGACTATTATAATGGTTACTATAAAATATATTAGAAATATATCTGTATTTAACAAAAATTTAGATAATATACACAATAACAATATTGTAATATAACTTCCTATAAATATTTTTCTGAACATAAATATTGCTCCTTTCTTTAATATAATAAATATACATCTTTTCATGCCGTAAATAATTTCTTTGATGACATCATTTAAACTCATATTTGATATTCATAGTTTTGATAAAAAATAATGTTTGGTATATCATCAATTTTGTTAAATCTTTTGTTGTTTATCAATTTAAAGGGATATATCGGAAGATATATCCCTTTATTTTATTGTTCTTTTTTATTAAAGTAATTATTTATTAGAGTATTGATAAAATCGTTAACACTGATATTGTTTTGTTGGCAGTGTTCTTTCATTTGATTAAATTTACTTGGCTGCATGACTAATTGAACTCGTTTAGTACGTTTCTCACGAAATATATTATTAATTGTTGTTCCTTCAGGAAGTTGTATTTGAGTGATATTTCCTTTATCATCAATAACTTTAAATTGTGTATTTTTTTTGTGTGTAGTTTTATGTTGTGTATCTTTTTGTTGTGTATTAATAAATCCGAGTGCAGGATTTATAGCATCATTTAATTTATCAAATTTTTTCATAGCTATTCCTCTAAGTATTCATTTATAAAGTTTTGTAAATCTAAACCAGCTGTCGAGTATTTTTTATAGTCAAAGATATTAGATCTTTCAGCTTGAGCTTCTTTTATAGCATTGCATTCTCTAATTTTTGTATTGAAAAGTTTTGTATTTAGCTGAGTGGCTGTTTCTTCTAACATATTAGCTACACTTTTTGCTAATACAGTTCGATTGTTATATCTTGTTAATAGAATACCTTTTACTGTTAGATTAGTATTTGTATATTCTTTTACGGCTTGAATGGTTTGGGCTAATTGACCAATACCTTTTAGACTTAATATATCTGCTTGGGAAGCTATAATAATTTCATCTGATGCTGTTAGAGCATTGATTGTTAGGTCCGATAAAGCTGGTGGTGTATCAATGATAATATAATCATAATCATAAATAATATTTGCTAAAGCTGATTTAAGTAAGTATTCTTTGTTTTGTTTTGCTTTAAAATTAATGCTAGATAATAAGGGTGAACCAGCTAAGAAATCATTTTCAATAGCTTCATTAATATTTTGTTTAGGATTATTGATGATATCATATATTGAGAATTTATTTTTTATATTAAAAGCAAAAGATAGATCGCATTGAGTGTCAAAGTCTATAGCTAAGACACGAAAATTTTTCTTTCTTAAACCGACTATTAAATGTTGGCTAATAGTAGTTTTTCCTACACCGCCTTTTTGGTTGATGATAGATATGATTTTAGTCATAATGATATCCTTTCAATTAAGATTATTTTATAAATAATATACACAATTATTATAACATATATTAAATATGATTAATTTTAATTTGTGTATATTAAGTTGTGTAATACAAATCATGTAACTAGAATTATGTAATAAAATGTTATATACTAAGTATATATTTTTATAAAAGGAGTATAAAAATGCCAACAATAAAAGATATTAAATCTATTGCTAAAGAAAGAAATATTGAATTTCCTAAAAAGATAAGAAAAGCAGAAATGGTACATATTTTACAGGAAAAAGAAGGAAATAATCCATGTTATGCACAATATAGTTGTACAAATAATGAATGTTTATGGATTAAAGATTGTCAAAAAGAATATAAGAAAAAGAGCTAAGAATGAATTATTTCTTAGCTCTTTTTCTTTATGGTATATGATACAAAAATTGTGTATATTTTTATTGTGTATATAATCTTGTGTAACTGTTTCACGTGAAACATCATGTTGATTTTTATTTAATATTCTATATAGAATATTAAATAAAGAAGTTTACCAAGCAATATAACTGAAGGATATAGCATCACCTACTTTATAATACCACGAATCATTAACTTGATGAGAAGACAGATTTTCTAGTAGATACCATTGGTCATGTTTTTTTATAGCCATAATTTGATTTATATAAACAATATAACCTAATGAGTTTTTGGTAAATGTAAAAAAGTTTATATAAACAATATCAGAATTGTTTGTATCTAATACTTGATTTATGATACGAACTTTATTATTTATATTTTGGTTTAAACTTAAAGAATTATATACTTGTTCGCTCATGTATTGTTGCATAACATTATTAAAAGGTTCTTTTCCTTGAATAGTTTTATTCATAATTGTTTCAATTTCATTTGTTGGTAAATATGATTGAAAACTTTGATAAACAGAGATGTATGTTTTATATGTTTGCCAAATATTGTTATAGGAAAAGACAATAATACCTAATATAATAAAAATAATAAAAAATTTTTTCATTATAAACACCTTTAATATTAAAAACATATAATTTGAGGTATATCATTAAATAGATTAAAAGTTCTATTTTTCATTAGATAGAGCGTTATTTGCATTCATCCAATTAAGCTCTTACTTGAAAAATCTTTGAGGTATTCGTTTTTTAGAAAATAAAATGTACAATCTTTGATAATATACCTTTAAATAAATTAAAAGCTCTATCTAAAAAGATAGAGCTATATTTGTATCCTGACCATTTAATACCCCGTCTATCAGGAAAACGGAAATATATCGCGTCCTGACCATTTATACCCCGTCTATCAGGAAAACGGAAATATTTGTTTCTTTGTAGTTATAATATAACACTTGAAAAGAAAATTGACATACTCCCCATGCCTAAAGGCAGGGGATTCTTGGATACAAACGATACTTG
>OGWW01000764.1_pt1 | contig 19912 bp, 20 predicted proteins | sample 1576131 | NCBI WGS metagenome assembly OGWW01 (sample SAMEA3541576, study PRJEB24748) | human gut metagenome | biome: human gut; feature: human-associated habitat; material: faeces | place: China | collected 2012 | reverse complement strand
GGCTCCGCTGGATGCGCAGATCACCGCCCTGAAGGGCAGCGGCGACGACATGGACGCCATCACGGCCCACGCCGCCGAGCTGGCAGAGCTTGCCGTAGAGGAGGACGAGATCCTGCGTGCCTGCGGCCCGCTGACCGCCGAGGACCGGGTCTTTCTGGCCCGGCACCCGGACCGCCCCCACATTGACGAGACCATCTCCGCCCTGTTCACCGACTTCTTTGAGCAGCGGGGCGACCGCCAGTGCAGGGAGGACCCCGCCATTCTGGGCGGTGTGGCCCGCTTCCACGGCATGCCGGTGACCGTCATCGGTCACCGCAAGGGCTCCTCGCTGGAGGAGAACCTGGCCTGCAACTTCGGCATGCCGGGGCCGGAGGGCTACCGCAAGGCCCTGCGCCTGATGAAGCAGGCCGAAAAGTTCGGTCGGCCCATCATCACGTTCATCGACACGCCGGGCGCTTACCCCGGCAAGGACGCCGAGGAGCGGGGCCAGGGCGAGGCCATCGCCCGCAACCTGATGGAGATGAGCGGCCTGACCGTGCCGGTCGTTGCCGTGGTCACCGGCGAGGGTTCCTCCGGCGGTGCGCTGGCACTGGGTGTGGCAAACCACATCCTCATGCTGGAAAACGCCGTCTATTCGGTGCTGAGCCCCGAGGGCTTTGCCAGCATCCTGTGGAAGGACGCCTCCCGCAGCGGCGAAGCCTGCGAGATGATGAAGCTGACCGCGCAGGACCTGTACCGGGACGGCATCGTGGAAGAAGTGATCCCGGAGCCGGTGGGCGGTGCCCAGCGCGGCCACACGGTGCTGTTTGAGCAGCTGGACGCTGCCCTGTGGGCACACCTGAAAACGCTGTGCCGCATGAACGGCAGGGCCCTGGCCGACCAGCGCTACAAAAAATACCGCCAGATCGGAGAAATGAGGAACGCATGAAGGGCTTCCAGCTGATAGCCACCGGCGGGGCGCTGCCCGGCCGGACGGTCACGAACGAAGAGCTCAGCCGCACCGTGGACACCAGTGACGCGTGGATCACCTCCCGCACCGGCATCCGTACCCGGCACTGGTGCACCGCGGACGAATCCGCAGCCACGCTGGCCATTGCCGCCGCAAAACAGGCGCTGCAGCGCAGCGGCCTTGCCCCGGCAGACATTGCCTGCTGCGTGTGCGCCACCCTGTCGGCCCCGGACGCCACCCCCAGTGTGGCCTGTCAGGTACAGGCGGCGCTGGGCCTGCCGGAGAACCGGCCCGCGCTGGACGTCAACGCGGCCTGCTCCGGCTTTTTGTACGGCACTGCCGTGGCGCGGGGCCTGCTGGCCACGCTGGGCGGGCAGTACGCCCTGGTCATCGGGTGCGAAGCCCTTTCCCGCCTGATGGACCCCGCCGACCGCTCCACCTGCGTCCTCTTCGGGGACGGAGCCGGGGCGGCCATCTTCCGGCTGGCCGACACCCCCTTTGCCCTCACGCTGGGGGCCCGGGGCAGCGACGTCCTGCACGCCGGTGGGCCGGACCGGAACGGCTCCGCCCCCATCACCATGGACGGCAAAGCAGTGTTCCGCTTTGCGGTGGATGCCCTGCCCCGCTGCCTGCACACGGTGCTGGACGAGACCGGCAAGACGCTGGACGAGGTAGACTGGGTGGTCTGTCATCAGGCCAACAGCCGCATCATCGACCACTGTGTGCGGGCTCTGCACGCCGACCCGGCCAAATTCTACAAGAACATGGACCGCCACGGCAACACCAGCGCCGCCAGCATCCCGGTAGCCCTGAACGAGCTGGCCGAGACCGGGCAGCTGCAGCCGGGGCAGACGATCGCCTGCATCGGCTTTGGCGGCGGCCTGACCTGGGGCGGCATGATCGTGGAGTATAAGAAATAAAGGCTTCCCCCGAGGGGGAAGCCTTTCGCAGGAAAACTTTATGAAACTTTTAAATGAAATTTTAGGGACCAGATATCCCATCATCCAGGGCGGCATGGCCAACATCGCCACCGGCGAGTTTGCCGCCGCCTGCTCCAACGCGGGAGCGCTGGGCATCATCGGCGCGGGCGGCATGAACGCCGACACCCTGCGCGAGAACATCCGCCGCTGCAAGCAATTGACGACCAAGCCCTTCGGCGTGAACATCATGCTGATGCACCCGCAGGCCGACGAGTTTGCCAAGATCGTGGTGGAAGAAGGCGTGCAGGTGGTCACCACCGGCGCCGGCAACCCCGGCAAGTATGTTCCCATGTGGAAAGCCGCCGGCATCAAGGTCATTCCCGTGGTGGCAGCGGCCGTGCTGGCAAAGCATCTGGAGCCGCTGGGCATCGACGCCGTCATTGCCGAGGGCACCGAGAGCGGCGGCCATGTGGGCGAAATGACCACCATGGCGCTGGTGCCGCAGGTGGTGGACGCGGTGAGCGTGCCCGTCATTGCGGCGGGCGGCATCGCCGACGGCCGCCAGCTGGCGGCTGCGCTGGCCCTGGGCGCCTGCGGCGTACAGGTGGGCACCTGCCTGCTGGCAAGCGAGGAGTGCCCCATCCATGAGAACTATAAAGCCGCCCTGCTCAAGGCCAAGGACAGTGACACCATCGTCACCGGCCGCAGCGTCGGCGCACCGGTGCGTGTGCTGAAAAACCGCATGAGCCGCGAGTACGTCCGGCAGGAAAAGGCCGGGGCCGACAAGATGGAACTGGAAAAATACACCCTCGGCAGCCTGCGCCGGGCCGTGTTTGAGGGCGACACCACCACCGGCAGCCTGATGGCCGGTCAGGTGGCCGGGATGCTCCACGAGGTGCGCCCCGTGGCCGACATCCTGAACGACCTGTGGGAAGGCGGGAGGCAGCGCATCGCCGCGCTGAACGAGCTATGCTGACCCTTGCCGGAAAGGCCCTGCCCGTGCCCATCCTGCAGGGCGGCATGGGCGTGGGCGTGTCCCTCGGCGGGCTGGCCGGGGCCGTGGCGGCCTGCGGCGGCATGGGGTGCATCTCCACCGCCGATGCGGGCTACCGGGAGCCGGATTTTGCCCGCGACCCGGCAAGCGCCAACCACCGCGCCCTGACCGCTGAGATCCAGAAAGCCAAAGCCCTTGCCAAGGGCGCCGGGCTGGTGGCCATCAATGCGATGGTGGCCACCCAGGACTATGCCGCTGCCATCCGCACCGCGGTAGAAGCGGGCGTGGACGCGGTGGTGTCCGGCGCGGGCCTGCCGCTGGAGCTGCCCGGCCTTGTGGGCACGCAGGAGGTGGCCATTGCGCCCATCGTGTCCAGCGCACGGGCCGCGAAGCTCATCCTGCGCCGCTGGGCCAAGGAGTTTGCCCGCACCGCCGACTTTGTGGTCATCGAGGGCTGCAAGGCAGGCGGGCATCTGGGCTTTGCCGAGGCCGACCTGCTGGCAGACCACTGCCAGTCTCTGGACGAAATTCTGCCGGAAGTGCTGGCCGAGGTACAGCCCTATGAGGCGCAGTTCGGCCATGCCATCCCGGTATTCGTGGCGGGCGGCATCTACACCGGGGCCGACATGGCCCACTATACAAAGCTGGGGGCCGCCGGGGTGCAGCTGGCCACCCGGTTCATCCCCACCTACGAGTGCGATGCCAGCCAGACCTACAAGGACGTGCTCCTGGCCGCAAAGCCGGAGGATGTGCGCATCATCCACAGCCCGGTGGGCATGCCGGGCCGGGCGCTGAACACCCCGCTGGTGCAGGCACTGGCCAAGGGCAAACGCTTTGCGCCCCGGCACTGCGCCCGCTGTTTAAAGACCTGCGACCCCGCAAAGGTGCCCTACTGCATCACCCACGCCCTCATCGAAGCGGTGAAGGGCAATGTGGAAGAGGGGCTGTTCTTCTGCGGGGCCAACGTGGGCCGACTGGACCGGATGTACACCGTCCGGGAACTGATGGACGAATTGACCGCCGAATGGAGGCATGACCTATGAAACTTGCTGTTCTGTATGCCGGTCAGGGTGCCCAGCACCCCGGCATGGGCAAAGAATTTTACGAAAGCTCCCCCGCCTTCCGGGCCGCCTTCGACAGCGCGGCGCTGGATTTTGACCTGCACCGCGTCTGCTTTGAGGACCCGGACGGCGTTCTGAATCAGACCGAATACACCCAGCCCTGCATGGTGGCCTTTGCCTGCGGCGTCACCGCCGTGCTGGCCCAGCATGGCGTGCAGCCCGCTTACGCTGCCGGGCTTTCGCTGGGCGAATACTCCGCGCTGGAAGCTGCCGGGGTGTTCACCGCCAAGCAGGCCATTGAGCTGGCCGCCTACCGGGGCAAAGCCATGGCCGATGCGGCCAAGGGCATCGACTGCGGCATGACCGCCGTGCTGGGCCTGGACCGCACTGCGCTTTCCGCCTGCTGCGAAGAGGCTGCGGCGCTGGGCTGTGTGCAGATCTGCAACTACAACTGCCCCGGCCAGCTGGTCATCGGCGGCGAGAAAGCCGCTGTGGACAAAGCTGCGGAGCTGGCCAAAGCCGCCGGTGCCCGCCGCTGCCTTCCGCTGAAGGTGAGCGGCCCCTTCCACACCCGGCTGATGGCCCCCGCCGGAGACGCCCTTGCCGAGCGGTTCAAGACCGAGCGGTTCCGTGAGATGCAGATCCCGGTGCTGTTCAACTGTCTGGGCCGCGAAAAGGCCGACGCGGACACCATCCCGGACCTGCTGGTGAAGCAGGTGCAGAGCAGTGTTTACATGGAGGACACCCTCCGCCGCCTGGGCGAACTGGGTGTGGACCACATCCTGGAAGTCGGCCCCGGCAGTGCCCTGTCCGGCTTTGTGAAAAAGACCCTGCCCGGCGTGCCGTGCGCTTCGGTGGAGACACCGGAGCAGCTGGACGCCGCGCTGGCCGCATGGAGGGACGAAGCATGAGCGAAGAGACTGTGACCCGCGCGGCGGTGGTCACCGGCGGCAGCCGGGGGATCGGCCGGGCGGTGTGTGTGGCACTGGCAAAGCAGGGCTGCAACGTGGTGGTCAACTACTGCCACGGCGCAGAGCCTGCGGAGCAGACGGCAGCGCTCTGCCGCGCCGAGGGCGTGGACGCCGTGGCCGTACAGGCCGATGTTTCCACCGCTGAGGGCTGCAAAACGCTGTTTGACGCGGCGGTCAACGCCTTTGGCCGGGTGGATGTGCTGGTGAACAACGCGGGCATCACCCGTGACGGTCTGCTCCTGCGCATGTCTGAGGCCGATTTTGACGCCGTGCTGAACGCAAACCTCAAGGGCGCATTCCTCTGCTGCAAGGAGGCCGCCCGCCGCATGGTGCGCCAGCGGCATGGCCGCATCATCAACCTGTCCAGCGTGGTGGCCCTGCGGGGCAACGCCGGTCAGGCCAACTACGCCGCCAGCAAGGCGGGACTCATCGGCCTGACCAAGAGCCTGGCCAAGGAGCTGGCAGGCCGGAACATCACGGTGAATGCCGTGGCCCCCGGCCTGATCGAGACCGATATGACCGCCGCCCTGCCGGAAGCCGTCCGCACCGGAATGCTGCACAGCATCCCGGCGGGCCGGGCCGGAAAGCCGGAGGACGTGGCAAACGCCGCGGCATTTTTTGCCGCAGAACAAAGCAGCTATCTCACCGGGCAGGTGCTCTGTGTGGACGGCGGCATGGCAATGTAAAGGAGAACGTTTTCATGGAAAAACGCAGAGTGGTCGTTACCGGTCTGGGCACTGTGAACCCGCTGGGCAACACTGTGGCCGAGAGCTGGGCCGCCGCAAAGGCCGGACAGTGCGGCATTGCCCCCATCACCCAGTTCGATACCGCTGGGTTCAAGTGCAAACTGGCGGCTGAGGTGAAGGGCTTTGACCCGGAAGCTGTCGTGGACAAAAAAGAGCTGCGCAAGATGGCCCGCTTTACCCTGCTGGCACTGGCTGCCGCAACCGAAGCCATCCAGGACAGCGGCCTTGATCCCGAAGCCAACGCCAAAACCACCGGCGTCATCCTGTCCAGCGGCATCGGCGGGCTGCCCACCATCGAGGAGCAGCACACCCGCGGCGAGGAAAAAGGCATGGAGAAGGTCAGCCCCTACTTCGTGCCCATGTCCATTGCCAACATGGCGGCGGCCCAGGTGGCCATCCGCTTCGGCCTGAAGGGCATGTGCACCTGCCCGGTCACGGCCTGCGCCGGCGGCACCAACGCCGTGGGCGATGCCTTCCACCGCATCCGCGACGGCTACGAGACCGCCATGGTCTGCGGCGGTGCCGAGAGCTGCATCAGCCCGCTGGGCATCGGCGGCTTTACCAGCATGAAGGCCCTTTCCACCGCCACCGACCCGGATGCGGCCAGCCTGCCCTTTGACGCACGGCGCGGCGGCTTCGTGATGGGCGAAGGCAGCGGTGTGCTGGTGCTGGAAGAGCTGGAGCACGCCAGAGCCCGGGGCGCACACATCTACGCCGAGGTGGTGGGCTACGGTGCCAACTGCGACGCCTACCACTTCACCGCCCCGGCTCCCGGCGGCGCGGGTGCCATCGACTGCATGAAGCAGACCCTGGCCGACGCCGGCATCGCCCCGGAACAGGTGGACCACATCAACGCCCACGGCACCGGCACCCATATGAACGACTCCTGCGAGACCGCTGCCATCCACGCGGTGTTCGGGGAGCACGCCAAGGAGCTGACCGTCGTGAGCACCAAGAGCATGACCGGCCACCTGCTGGGCGGCGCGGGCGGCGTGGAAGCCGTGTTCACGGCACTGGCCCTGCGGGACCAGTTTGCCCCGCCCACCATCCATTACGAGCAGCCCGACCCGGAGTGCGACCTGGACTATGTGCCGAACGTGGGCCGCGCCCAGAACATGACCTACGCACTGAGCAACAGTCTGGGCTTTGGCGGGCACAATGCCTGCATCGCCCTGCGCAGATGGGAGGAGTGAGCCATGGCCGAACCCCGTACCGTGCGCGAAACGCCCAACGCGCTGACCAGTGAGCAGATCGCGGCGATCCTGCCCCACCGCTACCCCTTTGCCCTCGTGGACCGCATCCTGGACTACGAGCCGGGTCAGTGGGCCATCGGCCGCAAGTGCGTGAGCCGCAATGAGGAATTTTTCTGCGGGCACTTCCCCGGCCAGCCGGTGATGCCCGGCGTGCTCATTCTGGAAGCGCTGGCCCAGACCGGGGCCGTGGCCGCCCTCAGCCTGCCCGAAAACAAGGGCAAGCTGGCCCTGTTCGGCGGCATCAAAAATGCCCGCTTCCGCAAGCAGGTCACCCCCGGCGACGTGCTCACCCTGCACTGCGAGCTGGTGGAACAGCGCGGCCCGGTGGGCGTGGGCAAGGCCTCGGCCTATGTGGACGGCAAATGTGCCGCCACCGCAGAGCTGACCTTCGTGCTGACCGAAGCACCGTAAATCAAAACAAAAAAGGCTCCCCCTTGCGGAGGAGCCGGGACGCAGGCCTGCGGTGCGGGTCTGCGCTTTTTTATTCGGAATAGTGAGCCAGGAAGCGGCGGGTGCGCTCTTCCTGCGGGTGCTCGATGAGCTGCCGGGCCGGGCCCTGCTCCACCACCACGCCGCCGTCCATGAAGAGGATGCGGTCGGCCACGTCACGGGCAAAGTTCATCTCGTGGGTCACGATGATCATGGTGGTCTTGCGGTCGGCCAGGTCCCGCAGAACGCGCAGCACCTCGCCGGTCAGCTCCGGGTCCAGCGCGCTGGTAGGCTCGTCGAAACAGAGGATATCCGGGTGCAGGGCCAGGGCCCGGGCAATGGCCACGCGCTGCTGCTGGCCGCCGGACAGCTGATGCGGGTAGTGGCCCGCCCGCTCCGACAGGCCCATCTGGGCCAGAAGCTCCTTCGCCTGCTGCTCCAGCTGGGCGTGAATGGCCTTTTTGTTGGCCTTGTAGTCCGGGCGCTCCTTGGCCAGCAGCTCCCCGGCCAGCATCACATTCTGCAATGCGGTGTACTGCGGGAACAGGTTGAAGTTCTGGAACACCAGACCGAAGTGCAGGCGCTTTTTGCGCACCTCGCTCTCCCGCTGGGTGGCGGGGTCGGCGGCGTCCCACATGGTCTCGCCGTTCACCTTGATGACACCGGTGTCCGGCCGCTCCAGAAAGTTCAGGCAGCGCAGCAGGGTGGTCTTGCCGGAACCGGACGAACCGATGATGGCCAGCGCCTCGCCCTGTTCCAGGGTCAGCGAGATATCCTTTAAAACGTGTGTCTCTCCGAAATCCTTCCCGATGCCGGAGGCTTCCAATAATGCCATGATTCAAAACCTCCTCAGCAGCGGAAATAGTCCAGCTTTTTCTCCAGCCAGCCGAACAGCAGGGTGAGAGCCCCCACGAACACCAGGAAGAAGATCGCCGTGGAGAACAGCGGCCAGATCAGGCCCTTTGCGCTGTACTCCTTGGCCATCATGATGATCTCCTTGTTGGCGATGGTGTTGGCCAGCGAGGTGTCCTTGACCAGGGTGATGATCTCGTTGCCCATGGGCGGCAGGATGCGCTTGATCACCTGCAGCAGCGTCACCTTAAAAAAGATCTGGGGCCTAGTCATGCCCAGCACCTGCCCGGCCTCGGTCTGGCCCTTGGGCACTGCCTCGATGCCGCCGCGGTAGATCTCGGAGAAGTAGCAGGCATAGTTGATGGCAAAGGCCACCACCGCCGCCACCATGCGGCCGCCGGAGCCGGAGGGCCAGGGGTTCGCCATGCCCAGCAGGCCGGGGCCCAGATAGATGACGATGATCTGCAGCATGAGCGGCGTGCCGCGGATGACCCACACAAAGGTCTTGACCGCGCCGGACAGCACCCTGCAGCGGCTCATGGAGCCAAAGGCCACCACAAGCCCCAGCGGCAGCGCAAACAGCAGCGTCAGGGCAAACAGCTCACAGTTGAGCAGGAACGCGCCGGAAAGGCGCCCAAGGATCACAGACACAACAACACACCCATTCCATCAGATTTTGCGGTCTCACTCGGCCAGGGCCAGATCGTACTTGTCGGCCAGGGCCTGCATGGTGCCGTCCGCCTTCAGCTCGTCAAAGGCGGCATCCACGGCGGCGGCCGCGTCGCTGCCCTTGCGGAAGGCCACGCCGTACTCTTCGGCGTTCAGCTCGTCCACGATCTTCAGGCTGGCGTAGTCGGTGCCCGCGCCGATCATGGCATTGGCCAGGGTCAGGTCCAGCACAGCGGCATCGGCGGTGCCGGCGGCCACTTCCATCAGGCAGTCGGTCTGCACGCTCTTGGAGACGTAGTCGGCCTTGGACAGGTTCTCGTCGCCCTGAATGGCGGCTTCACCGGCGGAACCGGCCTCGGCCACCACGGTCTTGTCCGCCAGATCGGCGGTGGAGGTGTAGTCGGTGCCGTCCTTCACCACAACGACCTGTGCGTTCTTGGCGTAGGCCTTGGTGGTGGCGGTGTTGGCCATGATGTCATCGGTGAGGGTCATGCCGTTCCAGATGCAGTCGATGCTCTTGGCGTCCAGCTCCACCACCTTGGTATCCCAGTTGATCTCCACGAACTCCGGCTCCACGCCCAGCTTCTCGCACACGGCGGTGGCAAGCTCGGTGTCAAACCCGGTAAAGCTGCCGTCGGCGTCGGTGTAGTTCATGGGCTCGTAGACGGTGTAGCCAATGACCATCTTGCCCTTGCCCTTGATCTCGTCCAGGTCGCTCTGTGCTGCGGCGGTGCTGCCGGACGCGGCAGAAGATGCAGAAGCGGCGGTGGAAGCGGATGCGGTACCGCCGCAGGCGGCAAGACCCAGAGCGGCCACGCCGAGACCGGCGGCCATCAGAAAGCTGCGACGAGAAATGCGTTTCATATACAGGTTCCTCCCTCAATGTTCCACCGGGCTGTGCTCCGGCGGCTCCCTCTCATTTATCACTTTGCAGTGCTAAAGCGTTAAACTGTGGCTATAGAATACCTCATTCCGGGCCGTTTGGCAAGAGGAAATGCACAATTTTTGCAATCTGACGGTTCCGTCCGCCTGCAAAAGGGTGTTTTTGGCAGTTCTGTGCAAAAAAGAAACGCAAAAAAGCCATCGTCTTTGCATTTCTGCATCAACGATGGCTTCATGTTGGAGCGGCCGACGAGGCTCGAACTCGCTACCTCCACCTTGGCAAGGTGGCGCTCTACCAGATGAGCTACGGCCGCATACTCCATGTGGCGTCCCGGGGTGTTGCTCCCGGCGACGTCGATTATTATACCGCAAGCCGGGGCCGTTGTCAACACCCAATCTGCATTTTTTGCAATTTTTGGGGCAAAAGACCGACATTCGGCCCTGCATCGTGCAATTTGCAATTTCAGACATCTCTGCATCACGTCATCGGACGTCCGATGACTATTCAATTTCGTTCAGCTTCCGCCCCGCTGATGCGAAGAAAATTTATTTGCATTCCACACCGGGAACTATTATAATAGAGCGTGTCAATATGTTGTACATAAACGCTGCGCCCACCCCTTGCAGGCCGGCGCGCGTTTTTGTGCGCGGAGATGGAAATGTCAGCATAAAGGAGCATACACGATGTATAAGATCACTGAAAAGGTCGCGCTGAACCCCACCGTGACAAAGATGGTCATTGAAGCCCCGCTGATCGCCAAAAAGGCAAAGCCGGGTCAGTTCATCATTGTCCGCCCGTTTGAGGACAGCGAGCGCATCCCCCTGACGGTCGCCGGTTACGACCGCGAGGCCGGTACCGTGGAGATCATCTTCCAGATCGTCGGCGGCACCACCATGGAGCTGAACAGCCTGAACGTGGGCGACAGCGTCCACGACTTTGTGGGCCCGCTGGGCCGTGCCACCGAGGTGGAAGGCCTGAAGAAGGTGTGCGTGGTCGGCGGCGGCGTGGGCTGCGCCATTGCCCTGCCCATTGCCAAGGAACTGCACGATCAGGGCTGTGTGGTCCACAGCGTCATCGGCTTCCGCAACAAGGATCTGCTGATCCTGGAGGACGAGTTCAAGGCCTGCAGCGACGAGCTGCGCATCATGACCGATGACGGCAGCTACGGCACCAAGGGTGTGGTCACCGCTGCCCTGGACGAGCTGGTGGCTGCCGGCAACCAGTACGACCTGGTCATCACCATCGGCCCGCTGATCATGATGAAGTTCGTGGTCAAGACCTGCCAGAAGCACGGCCTGAAGAGCATCGTCTCCATGAACCCCATTATGATCGACGGCACCGGCATGTGCGGCGGCTGCCGCCTGACCGTGGGCGGCCAGACCAAGTTTGCCTGCGTGGACGGCCCCGACTTTGACGGCGACCTGGTGGACTTTGACGAGGCCATGGCCCGCGGCACCATGTACCGCCCCTTTGAGGCACACGCCCGTGAGGCAGCCTGCAATCTGTTCAAGACTCAGGAGGGAAAATAAGATGGCTTTCAATATGGATCCCAAAAAGTGCCCCATGCCCACCCAGGACCCCAACGTCCGCAACAAGAACTTCAAGGAAGTTGCTCTGGGCTACACCGAAGAAATGGCCATCAACGAGGCCAAGCGCTGCATCCACTGCAAGAACAAGCCCTGCCAGACCGGCTGCCCGGTGGGCATCGACATCCCCGAGTTCATCGCCCATGTGGCCGAGGGCGACTTTGAGGCCGCTTATCAGGTCATCAACCGCTCCTCTTCCCTGCCCGCTGTCTGCGGCCGTGTCTGCCCGCAGGAGAGCCAGTGCGAGGGCAAGTGCACCCGCGGCATCAAGAACGAGCCCGTGGGCATCGGCCGCCTGGAGCGCTTTGTGGCCGACTGGCACCGCGAGAACGTGCACACCGCACCCGTCGTGCCCGAGTGGAACGGCCACAAGGTGGCCATCATCGGTGCAGGCCCTGCCGGCCTGACCGCTGCGGGCGACCTGGCCAAGCTGGGCTACAAGGTGACCGTGTACGAGGCCCTGCATGTGGCCGGCGGCGTGCTGATGTACGGCATCCCCGAGTTCCGTCTGCCCAAGGCCATCGTGCAGCAGGAGATCGACGGCCTGAAGAAGATGGGCGTTGACTTTGAGTGCAACATGGTCATCGGCAAGGTGCTGACCATCGACGAGCTGATGGGCGAGTACGGCTACGAGGCCGTGTTCGTGGGCTCCGGCGCCGGTCTGCCCCGCTTCATGAACATCCCCGGCGAGAGCCTGAAGGGCGTGTACTCCGCCAACGAGTTCCTGACCCGCTCCAACCTGATGAAGGCTTACCTGCCCACCAGCAAGACCCCCATCCGCACCGGCAAGAAGGTCGCCGTCGTGGGCGGCGGCAACGTGGCCATGGATGCTGCCCGCAGCGCCATGCGTCTGGGTGCCGAGACCGTGTACATCGTCTACCGCCGCGGCATGGCCGAGCTGCCCGCCCGTAAGGAAGAGGTGGAGCACGCCGAGGAAGAGGGCATCATCTTCAAGACCCTGTGCAACCCCGTGGAGATCCACGCCAACGACGAAGGCTTCGTCAAGTCCATCACCTGCGTGGAGATGGAGCTGGGCGAGCCCGATGCTTCCGGCCGCCGCCGCCCCATCGAGAAGAAGGGCAGCGAGTTTGAGCTGGATGTGGACACCGTGATCATGAGCCTGGGCACCAGCCCCAACCCGCTGATCCGCTCCACCACCCCGGGTCTGGAGACCAACAAGCACGGCTGCATCGTCACCGACGGCGACGACGGCAAGACCAGCCGTGACGGCGTGTACGCCGGCGGCGATGCCGTGACCGGTGCCGCTACCGTCATCAAGGCCATGGGTGCCGGTAAAGCAGCCGCCAAGGCCATCCACGAGTACATCCAGAACAAGTAATTACTGCCGCAAGGCAGTCCCCTCCCCTGTTTCCTTTGGGAAACAGGGGATTTTTCCTTTTTTAGGAAGACCAGACAGATTATCTATATTTCATTTACAATTCGTCCCACTTTATGGTATACTATTTCCATCTTACGAAAGCACCAGGGGCTGCCGCAGCCCTTGCTCTGTTTGCAGGAGGTGTGCCCCATGCACTCGTTATTGATCCTGGTCCTGATCCTGGACGCTCTCATCGCCATTTCCTCGATACTGAACCTGGTAAATATGGTCCGCGTCAACCTGCTGGTGGAAGAAAAGCAGGCCCAGGCCCTTACGGTGCAGCTGGTGCGAGTGTGCAAGACAAGCGCTGGCAAGGGTGGGCTGCTGTCCTCCTGGTTTGGGGTGTACGCCTGCCCCGGGGAGATCGGCACTGGTGAGTTTACCTCCACCAACCCCTACAGCAGCCCAGAGGCCGTGCCCAAAGCCACCACGGTGGTGCCCATGAAGGCCTCCGGGGTGCTGGAGCACTGCGATATCGGAGCTCACCTGGGCCGTCGTCTGGTGCCGCTGTGGCTTACGGCAGGATGCTTTTCTCTGCTGCTGGCAGCGTTTATCCGCCTGTAAGGCATTTTCTCTGGACTTTTCGGCGTAGTGCCGACGGCCTGCCTGCTGACCCACAGGCGGACCGCCAGCACAGCGCCGGGAAAATATAAGTATAAAGGAAGGCAATTATGGAACTACTGAAACTACTTGGCATTGTCATCGTCATCGCTGGCTTTGCACTGAAGCTGGACTCCATTCTGGTCATTCTGGTGGCAGCCGTTGTGACTGCACTGGTTGGCGGTCTGGGCCCGGTCACTCTGCTGGAAACGCTGGGCAGCACCTTTGTGGCAAACCGCAGCATGGCCATCTTCATCATCGTGATGCTGGTCACCGGCACGCTGGAGCGCAACGGCCTGCGTGAAGCAGCCGCTGCCCTGATCGGCAAGTTCAAGGGCGCCACCTCCGGCCTGGTCATCGGCATCTACGGCGTGATGCGCTCGATCTTTGCAGCCTTCAACGTGGGCTTTGGCGGCGTGGCCGGTTTCGTGCGCCCCGTCATCATGCCCATGGCCGAAGGTGCCATTGTAGCACAGGGCCATGAGCCCAATGAGGAGCATGTCGAGGAGCTGAAGGGTATGGCTGCCGGCATGGAGAACATCACCTGGTTCTTCGGTCAGGTCCTGTTCGTGGGCGGCTCCGGCGGCCTGCTGGTGCAGAGCACTTTGGCCGGCCTGGGCATCGAGGTGGAGCTGGCCCAGCTGGCTGCCATCGAGATCCCCGTGTGCATCATTGCCACTGTGGTCGCCATCGTATTCTATGTGATCAAGGATCGCAAGATGATCCAGAAGTACTATAAGTAAGGGAGGACAGAAGAATGAGCTTTTTTATGAGTGCTGATTACAGCCTGTCCACCAAGGTGATGGAGATCATCTACTTTATCATCGGCCTGCTGTGCATCTACTGCGGTGTGAAGAACCTGAAGGATAAGGAGAACCCGGAACCCGTGGGCACCTTTATCTTCTGGGCCGTGCTGGGCGTCGTGCTTGCCCTGGGCCGCTGGCTGCCCTCTCTGGTGAGCGGCATCCTGGTGGTGGTGATGTGCATCCCCGCCATCCTCAAGAAGGTCAAGAAGGGCGCTGTCTCTGCTGCCACCAAGGCCGAGACTGAGGCTACCTATGAGAAGATCGGCATGAAGATCTTTGTCCCCACCCTGAGCATCGGCATGCTGGCCGTCATCTGCGCCATCACCGGCATGGGCATCGGCCTGTCCGCCCTGAACGGCGTGGCTCTGGGCGTTCTCGTGGCCATCATCCTGCTGATGATCATGAACCGCGACAACAAACCCTCCACCTTCCTGAACGATTCCGAGCGCATGCTGTCCACCGTGGGCCCCCTGTCCATGCTGCCCATGCTGCTGGCCTGCCTTGGCTCCGTCTTCACCGCTGCCGGTGTCGGCGATGTGATCTCTGACCTGGTCAGCCACATCATCCCCGAGGGCAACGTGAACGCCGGTATCGTGGTGTACGCCATCGGCATGATGCTGTTCACCATGATCATGGGCAACGCCTACGCCGCCATCACCGTGATGACCGTGGGCATCGGCTACCCGTTCGTGCTGGCCCACGGCGCAAACCCGGTGGTCATCGGCATGCTGGCTTTGACCTGCGGCTTCTGCGGCACCCTGTGCACCCCCATGGCTGCAAACTTCAACACCGTGCCCGTGGCACTGCTGGATATGAAGAAGCCCATGGGCGTCATCAAGAATCAGGTTCCTGTCGCCATCATCATGATGGTGGTCCAGATCGTGATGATGATCCTCCTGAAGTGATTTTTTTGTTAGATCGAGTGATTCAATGGAACAAGCAATTCAGCACGGAGCCGATATCATTATTCGCGACTGGGTCCGGCTCCGTGCAGGCGAACGCATCTTGATCGTATCCAGCCAGAAGTATGCTGTCGAGGTGGCGGCCATGCAACAAGCCGCACAGGCGGTGGGCAGCGTGGCGGATGTGTTGATGCTGGACGACCTGCACGAGCAGGTGGGCCAGTATTTCGATGACCGCGAGGACGCCTTTGACCCCTACAACGCCGTGATCGGTGCTGCCGAGTATTCCCTCATCACCACACGAGCCGTCAAGCGGGTCATTGCCCGCCGCAACCGGTTTTTGTCGCTGCCGCTGAGCACCAGCAACGGGCAGTCCCTGCTGAGCTACGACTTCCTGAACATGAGCCTGCCCAAAAGCAGGATCATGGCCAGCATCATCATGGCCTGCTACCAGAACGCCAGCCACATCCATGTGACCACGGAGCTTGGCACGAACCTGGATTTCAACATCGAGGGGCGTGTGCCCGGCTTCTTCAACGGCTGCTGCCACGACGGCAAGGGTCTTTCCTCTGCCAGCGTGGAAGTGTATGTGGCACCGGTGGAGAGCGACACCAACGGCACCCTGATCCTGGACGGCTCCATGGGCTATATCGGCATCGTGGACAGCCCCGTGCGGGTGGAGCTGCGCGGCGGCCGCATCGTGGAGATCGAGGACAATGCCAGCGGCAGGCGGCTCAAGCAGTTTCTGGCCCGCTTCCACGACCCGGAGAACATGGTGGTGGCGGCGGAGTTCGGCATCGGGCTCAACACCCACTCCCGCTGTGCAGGCAACTGCTACATCGAGGACGAATCCACCTATGGCACCTTCCATATCGGGTTCGGGCGCAACATTGCGCTGGGCGGTGTGCAGGATGCTTCCGGCCATTACGATCTGGTCACCCACGCTCCCTGCATCTATGTGGACAACCGCATGATCATGGATCACGGACAGCTCACCGTTCTGGAGCCGTCCATTTATATCTGAGAATCGAGGCTTTTTACTATGAAGATTCTGCTCACTGGTTTCGACCCCTTTGGCGGCGAGACCGTCAACCCCGCTTTTGAGGCGGTAAAGCTGCTGCCCGACACCATCGCCGGTGCCGAGATCGTCAAGCAGGAAGTGCCCACCGAGTTCATCCGTGCCGGTGAGGTGCTGGAAGCTGCCATTCAGGCAAACCAGCCCGATGTGGTCATCTGCATCGGTCAGGCCGGCGGCCGCTCCGCCATCACCCCGGAAAAGGTGGCCATCAACCTGATGGACGGCCGCATCGCCGACAACGCCGGTTATCAGCCCATCGACGTGACCATCCAGGAGGACGGCGAGACCGCCTACTTCACTTCCCTGCCCGTGAAGGCCATGGTGCAGAGCATCAAGGATGCAGGCATTCCCTCCGCCCTGTCCTACACCGCAGGCTCCTATGTGTGCAACTACCTGATGTACACCCTGCTGTACCTCATCGACAAGAAGTACCCCAACATCCGGGGCGGCTTCATCCATGTGCCTTACGCCATGGAGCAGGTGGTCAACAAGCCCCTGGGCACCCCCAGCATGGACCTGCACCAGATCGCCCGCGGCCTGGAGAAGGCCGTGGAGGCCGTTGTGAAGAACGACGCCGACCTGGCTGTGGACATGGGCACCACCCACTGAGCACCCCCGCAGAGCCCTTCAAGGCACCCGCTGTGCATCCGCATGGCGGGTGCTTTTTTGTGGACGCTGGTGCGACAGTTCCCTGTACGCTTGCGGGAAACCGGAACAGGACGATTTGAAATGGCTCCGCGTGCGCTGCGCCATAATTAGAGGAAATATTATTTTTTATTGCAACTCCGGAAAATCTGCGGATTTTCCGGAGTTGCCTTTTCACCAGAGGGGTCATGGCGGGGAGTGGCATCTGATACCGGAATGACATCGCACCGGGAGGGACGTTACGGGATTCCTTTCCGCAAAACGCGAGTTCTCCTTCTGCGCTTTGGCCGCAGGCCAACAGCAGCCGATGCCACTTCCCGTAACGACCCTTCCCGTGAAAAAGCAAATCCGGCGGGGCCGCAGCCCTGCCGGATTTGCAAAATCTAAAATAATTTTTCCGCTATTCATGCCCAGAGCAAAGCGGAGGGCATTCTAAATCGTTTGCCTTCCAGAGAACAGGCCACTTTCCTTAACGCCCATCCGTGAAAAAACAATCCCGGAAAATCCGCAGATTTTCCGGGATTGCATATCTTTAAAAATAATTTTTCCGCTATTCATGCCCAGAGCAAAGCGGAGGGCATTCCAAATCGTCCCGTTCCTGCCGGGGTTCACTCCTCCGCGTGGAGCGGCTCCGGGTAGGCGGTGCGGGTACAGCGCACGGCACAGCGGGCGCGGCCGCCGGTGGTGCAGGTGAACAGGGTCAGGTCCCAGGCGTCCTCTTCGCTGGCCGTGATCATCTTGTCGATGTCGGTGGGCTGGATGGTCTCCACGTTGGACACCTCATAGCTCCAGCGCTGGCCGTCCATGTCGGTAAAGTACACCTCGCTGCCCAGGGCCAGCCACTTGATGGGGCTGAAATGCTTGGCGTAGTTGTGGGCGCAGACCACCATGTTGTCGGCGTAGGTGGAGCCGGAGTAGCGGCCCGGGGCCACCTTGAGGCCCGCATAGCTCCACTCGCTCATCACGGGCAGTTCCAGCCCGATGGACGGGATGGACAGGCAGCCGATGTAGCCCCAGCCGTCGATGTCGGTGACGGTCATCTCCTGCTCCGGGTCCAGCTCCGGCTGGACCACCGGCTCTTCGTCCTTGGTCTTGTCCTCCATGGTCTCGGTCAGGGTCTCTTCCAGCTTGCCCAGGGCGTCCTGCGAAGCCTTGTCGGCGCGGTTGGCGTCCCACTGGTTATAGCCCAGCAGCGCCAGCGCGCCCAGAATGAGCAGGATGCCCACGATCATGCAGGCGCGGCCGATCTTCTGCTTTGTGTTCATGCCAGCGTCTCCTTCCGGTCCAGCACCCAGCCGACGGCAAACAGCAGCACGCCGCTGCAGGCCATGAACGGGATGGGCCAGTTCAGCTGGCCGCTCTGGGGCAGTGCATTGCCGTCCGGGCGGCCCGGCGCCACCGGGTTATCCGGCGTGCCGGGAGCCACGGGGTTGTCCGGGTTGCCGGGGTTCACCGGGTTATCCGGCGTACCGGGCGACACCGGGCGGTTGGGGTCGTTGGGGTCCACCGGCATGTCCGGGTTGTCCGGCTGGGTGGGCTTGTCCGGCTCCGAGGGCTTCTCCGGCTCGGACGGTTTGTCCGGTTCCGAAGGCGTGCTGGGAGTTTCCGGTTCGGGCGGGGTCACCTCCTGCGTGGGCGCGCCCACCTTGGGGGTGGCGTCCACGGTGTAGAGCCAGCCGCTTTCGTCCGCCATGGGCAGCGACACCAGGAAGGAATTGATGGCCTCGTAGCCCTTGGAGTTCTCGGTCTGCACCACGAGGTACAGGCCCAGCGGCAGCGCATCAAAGGAGACGATGCCCTGCTCGCTGATCTTATGGGTGGTGCCGGCGGCGCGGGCGGGCAGCTTGGCTTCCAGCCTGGAAGCCAGCGTGCTGTCCGTCAGGTCGCCCAGCGCGATGCCGCAGCCCGTAAAGTCGGCGGAGTACACAAAGTGCAGGTCGCCGTTGGTGCGGGCCACGTCCGCCACCTTATACACGGTGAGTGCGCCGCCCCGCAGAGGGACGTCGTTCTGGTGGTCGTACAGGGTCACGTCCATGCTGCCGGTGCGGCTCAGGTCGATGTTGGCGCTGGCCGCGGGGGCTGCCAGCGCGGGCAGTGCACAGCACACGGCCATGCACAGCGCCAGCAGAAGAGCGGCAAACCGGTTGTTTTTGTTTTGTTTCATGGCTGCTCACTCCTCCTCGTTCTGTTTCCGTTTGCGGACCAGCAGCAGGGCTGCTGCAGCGGCCAGTGCGCCGCCCAGCACCCCGAAGGGTGCCGTGCCCATGCCGCCGGTGGACGGCAGCTCGTAGCCGGTGTAAACGTAGTTCTGCACCGTGATATTGCCGGTCTGCACGCCGTTGTTGGAGATGTACACGTTCCAGTTGCCGGTGGTCGTTTCCTCCACCAGGTAGTGGTACGCCTTGCCGCTCTCCTTGTCCGTCAGGGGCAGCTTGTCCCCCGACTCGGACCAGGTCCAGTCGTTATCTGCGGTCAGGTCGGCTTCGGCAAACAACGTTTTTTTCTCGGCATTGTCGGTGTACTGCCAGACCTTGATGCGGATGCTGTTCACCGCCGGTTCCACCGGCTGGCGGGTATCGGCATCCAGCCACAGTTTGCTGACGGTCAGGTTGCTGTAGCGGTTGGTATACCGGGCCGTGGTGGTCTGGGCGGCATTGCCCACCTGGACGTCCGTGAACAGGATGGGCTTTCCCTCATCCATCACCGTCTCCTTGCCCGTAGCGATGTCAAAGGCCGTCTGGGAGGTCTCGCTGCTCTTGTGGAACAGCACATAGTGGGGGGTATCGTCCCCCTGGTAGTTCTGGGGTGCTTTGGTCTCCACGATCTTATACAGCAGGTCCGGCTTCAGGGTCTGTTCGCTGCCGTTTTCCAGCACCGTCAGGCTCACCTGGCCCTTTTCGTTGGTGGTGACGGTGCCGTTTACGCCGCCGCTCCAGCGCTGCCAATTCTTGGTTTGCAGATCATACTGCCAGATGGTAAACTCTGCTCCCTGCAATGCCACGCCGGAGTAATCGTCCACCTTGTGGAGCAGGAACTGTCCGGTGGAGGCTGTGGCGGCAGATGCATAGGTAAACTTGATGGAATCCGATTCGGTGGAGTCCCCATTGCCCAGCTTGACGGTGTTGTCCACGTTGTAATCCGCAGCAGCACTGCCCTGCTTTACATCACATTGGTATACCAGGATCATGGC
>OGWW01000750.1_pt1 | contig 20149 bp, 18 predicted proteins | sample 1576131 | NCBI WGS metagenome assembly OGWW01 (sample SAMEA3541576, study PRJEB24748) | human gut metagenome | biome: human gut; feature: human-associated habitat; material: faeces | place: China | collected 2012 | reverse complement strand
TAAAATTCTCTTTTATTTTGTTATCTGTCTATTGCGAGATGGGGCTTATATAAAGATGAGTGCTGAAGTTGAATTGCTGATCGTTTCTGACCATAACGCCATTTACCCATACACGGACACGTTGACGAGCATTAGGAAACTTGTTTCTAACGTCCTCTTCAACCTCTGTAAGCTCTACTCTGACGTGAATATCCTTAAGCCGAGACTCATATTTCGTTATTGTTGCTTCGAGCGATTGTCTGACTTTCTCTTCCCAGTCAGCATTCTTGAGGACTTGATTAAACTCTAAATCCCAAATAACGGAACCATAGTCTTCCTTTCCTTCTACTTCACCGTATCGGGAAACTATCAACATCATAATGTGTTGAGCTATGGATTCTTCATAGGAACAACGTTGCATCTGCCCGTTCAATGTCCTGGATAAGTCTAACGGCAATTTTAAGTAATTCATTCTTTTTTAATATGATGTGCAAAAGTATAATATTTTTTACGAATATAAGCATCTTTTTTCATTTTTAATATTTTGTAAGTTTTCACTTCCTTTTATTTGATAACTGTTAAATACTGAGCGCAAGTTTACTTACACGTAAATAAATATTTTTCTACGTGTAAGTAAATATTTCTTTACGTGTAAATAATTTCTTACTTACATGTAAATAATTTAACGGGTAGATATGTTTTTGATACTCAATAAGTTCTGTTGTCTTAGTTTTAATGTTGAAATGAGCCTTGGAAATATCTCGGTTGTTCTCTTCAATCTTCTGTAAACTGGAGATCATTTGTAGTCTATCAATTACAAATATCTGTATGATACTTGACAAAAGTGTTAAATGTAGATAAAAACACTGGCATATTTTTGCGTGTATGGAATTATACTTCTACTTTTGCTTGTATATACTACAGACTCACTTTATAAATAAACAAATAGTAACAAGATGAAAAACAACAGTAATACGATCCCTATATCACAATGCCGTGTACTGTTGGCAGGTGCAACTGGCTATCTCGGAGGTTTTGTAATGGAAGAACTCCTTTATCAAGGTTATTCAACCAGGGTTGTGGTGAGGAAGCCCTCACATATTTTCGATACCTATCCACATTTAGAAATCAGGATGGGTGAAGTAACACAAACTGATACGCTGGAAGGTGTCTGTGAAGGCATTGACGTAGTGATTAGTACCATTGGCATTACACGTCAGAAAGAAGGGAAAACCTATATGGAGGTGGATTATCAAGCGAATGTCAATCTGATAGATGAAGCGCGCCGCAGTGGTGTGAAACGCTTTATTTATGTTTCTGTTTTCAACGGTGAACAAATGCGACATCTGAAAATTTGCGAAGCCAAAGAACGACTTGTCGATTATCTTAAAAGTTCAGGAATGGACTATTGTATCGTTCGCCCAACAGGATTCTTCTCTGACATAAAAGATTTCTTACAAATGGCAAAGCATGGGAGCGTATGGCTCTTCGGAAATGGTGAGTTGCGCATGAACCCAATCCATGGCAGAGACCTTGCCCGGGCAATTGTCGATGTTTTACAAAATGATCAACAGGAACTCTGTATCGGTGGACCAGATGTATTGACCCATAATCAGATTGCAGAATTAGCATTACGAGCTTGTGGTAGGCCTGTAGTTATTCACCATCTTCCCGATGTAGTACGCCATTCCATTATCTTCCTCTTGCATACATTTACCTCCTCCAAAACTTACGGACCTTTTGAGTTCTTCCTAACCGCTATGGCAATGGATATGCGAGCTCCATCCTTTGGACAAGAACGGTTAGAGAAATTCTTTCTTCAGTCTGTTAAAGAACTGTAATTATTAGTGCTTTACAAAGTGTTTGAACTTACAGTATGTGAAAGTAAGCTTCTACCTCTGTATTCTTGGAAGAACAGCCTTTTCCATATTACTCTACTACTTTGAGAGGGAAAGCACGCTATTACCTTTTTCCTGTGGAAATAGGAAAGAACTGAAATAACAAATAATAACAATATAAAAATATGAACAATTACGTCATTATAGAAACGAATTGGTAAAGGTCCGAGATGAAGTCTTGAACCTTGTAGAATGCTGCTAGAAGGTATTCGGAGAAAAAGGGTGCGGATGACATGTAAGTAATGCTATCTACTATCAGTGATACGAGCAAACGAGTTAAGGAAATGGCACAGATGCACAAGCCACTCTTTGCAGGAGAACTTTTCTTCACGGAGATGTATGGGAGCGGTTCTATACCAATCTCTGCACTTTGCAGGAAAGAAACTCTACAAGGCTTCGGATTTAGAGAGAATGTTAGAAAAGAATTATAACGTGAGTTCGATATAAGCTCTATGCAATTATTCTGTTTTTATCAATTATTTCTATGTTCATTTCTGGCTTCTTGGGCAACAGATTGTATGCAATGAGCCCTGCTATCAGATTTGTTGCAAAGTTATCAAAAGAGCGATGTCTGGTGTGTTCTATCTGACATACATTCTTCAGTTCATCGTTCACAATTTCTATCACAGAACGTTTTCTGAGCAACAACTTATCATACAGGTTCATCAGTGAGTTCTTCATGTTCTTCTTTATCTTGGTCACCAAATGTATATTGTCCACAAAGAGCATCTCAAAGAGGTTCTGACTGATATGGCCCCTGTCTGCGAAGAGTTTTCCAAACAATCTCTCGGGTGAAGCGTTTGTCCTTCAATGGCTCCCTGTCATCTACGTTGCCTGGCGTGAGCTTCCACTGGATAATCTCTCCCCTGTCATTGATGACAAGATGTAGCTTGAAGCCATAGAACCAGCCCATCGTGCACTTTCCCTTTGCCGCCCAGTCCCTCATGGTTCGGTGCTGGCTTTCACGCTTGATGTGACAGGAAACGAGGTCTCGGAAGCGGTGGGTATGGAACAGGACCAGAATGGTCATGATTTCACTGTCCGACATACGGGAAGCACGGTTACGGTGCCGCTTACCAGATACTTGAAGCGTATGTTTTTTCAATTCAGGAGTAAAATACTTGCAAAAATCGTCGAATATACAGAATATTTCTATTAAATTTGTATCAGTCATAGGAGTGGGTATTTGTTTGTAACTCTTTGGTTTACAAGTATAAAGGTACGAAAAATATTCCACTCCTACAACTTTTCAAACAACTTTCTTATATCGAACTCATATTATGGAAATTAACAAAGAAAAGATAATACATTTCATTGTTCCTCAGTTTAAATGGTGGATCCCTTGTTGGTATGCTTTTTTAGCCGATATAGCTTTGTTGGCTATATCTGCTTCTGTAACCAATATAGTGAATGTAAGCAAGATGGAGGAGAAAAGTGGGACATTAGAGTGGGTAAAACACAAAATTGTTAATTGGGATGATACTAACGCATGGTATTCTTATGGTTTTAAACTTAAAAACGACACAACCATTTATGAACAAACCATTCTTATAGAAAGGCATTTTCGTCCTTTCATTTTTAATTTTAATAGCGTAGAAGACAACCCATATTGCAAGAGGGGAGATAAGGTTTCATTTTATTTAGATAGCCCACCTAAGCAAGATAAAGCCTTTTTTGAATACGACAGGCAAGTAAAGAAAAATGTAACTCTTTGTTATGGCTTGAAAGTAAATGGGGAGGTAGCGTTCAATTCAATATGGATTTTTCGTGATACTATAGCTTTCAGTGTACTATATGTTTTAGGATTGTTTTTGACGTTCCCTATCATTATTATGCTCACACTTGACTTTGGTTCTAACTGGCATAAGACTATAGGTGTTGATAATAATGACCAGTTAATAGAGAAGGCTGACTCCTATTGGGTAGATGGCATGTTGCTGAAAAAGAGAAATAAGAACTATAAGAAGGCGGAAACTATATACTTAAAAGTGCTTAAAAGGTCTCCCAAGGATTATCGTGCTCTCTCCATGTATGCCTCAATGCTAATAGAACAGAAGCGATACGATGATGCAGATACCATATACGAGCGAATGTACAAGATAGATAAAGGTACGGCAAGTGCCGTATCCGAATCTTACTCCAGTATAGAAGGTTGCGAAGAAAGGGCTGGATATTGGGGTAAGAAAGAAAGTTAAAGAAAAATATTCTCGTTCAATCCATATAGAGATATTTAAACTTTAAATAATTAGAAAAAATATAGTAATGAGAATAACATTTGAAGAGAGAAATACCAATAACTACACGAAGTATGGCGATGTATCTATTGAAACAATCAATAAATATAAAGGAATACTTCCTGATGAACTGTTAAGTATTTGGCAAACTATGGGTTATGGTGTCTATGAAGATGGCTTCTTACAGTTAGTAAATCCTGATGAATATGAATTTGTATTCGATTATATTGATAAATTATTGGAGCCATCTATCGTATTTGGTATTACAGCTTTAGGAGATTTATTGATTTGGGAAGGTAACAACAACAAGACTATCGCATCAGATGAAGGGAATAGGGTTAAAATAATAAATATTCGAAGATGTAAAAGTTGTGCATTGGATAATTTTAGAGGAGCAATTGATATTTTCTTTGATGATTATTTCATTGCTAAGAAGGATTATTTTGATTCTAAGGCGTATTTGGATGTTAAAGACAAATTGCCCAAATTACAATACGGACAATGCTATGGTTACGTTCCTGCATTAGCCTTGGGAGGTAAAGTATCTAATAAAAATCTACAAGTAGTAGACGCAAAGACGTATATAGATATTGTTGGACAAGCTGTCGGGAAGATTATAGATTTATCTGATTAATTTAAAATTATGGAAACAGAAGAAAGAATAGATCAAATAACCAAACAGGTAAAGATACTTGAGCGAGTTCCTCGTGAGAAGCGTATAGAAGTGTACAATCGTGGTGCCAAGAATATTTATGTTATTGGCAGCATTTTATTATTAGTAACCCTTTGGATTGTAATCTTTGGAGAAACTATTATTGATATGGGTCCGCTTTGGGATTATAGTAGAGGTTTAACAAAGAATATGTGGAATATTGTAGCCAAACTCTTCTTCCCAGTTTTCCTACCAGCCATCTTTATTTTAGGAATTCCATTGGAAATCCGTAATTATATTATCAAGCGGATTGTGATCAAGGAGTATCCTAATGAGCAAGAGAAAAAGTAGTAAACGATGAATATAAGGCGAAAGAAGAACAAAGACCACTCGGCTCATATGGTTACCATAGAAATTTATTATGCGGTTACCATTACGAGAAGAACGATAGGTGGCTGATAACGGGTCTATGCAATTGTTTAACCTATGATATTGTAAGGCGTATCTTGCTTTTTATTCATCGTAATCGTGCATTACTACAAACTTTAAAAAGTGTGTGTTGTGTAAACACTACTTATAATAAATAATGTGGGATAAATAGACAAAATGCCCTTATAAATGTTTTTTTTACATTTTAATCACTTTATTTCCATATTATTTTTATATCTTTGCGCCTAATAAAATATTTGCAAGTATCAGAATAATAACTTAAATATTTAAAATATGGCCATTTTTGATTATGGAATTGGTGGTAATGAGGTAAATGTCGATGCTAACGAGTCGATTGCCGATATACCTTCCAACAGAACTTTATTAGTACAGAAACTTACTGATGAGGCACCAGTAAGTCCAGAAACAGTCTATGGTTTACAGACTGTTGAAGATGTTTTTGAACATTTCTCACCATCGGTTCAGCTTGAAATGCAAAACGATAGTGGGGAAGATGTAACCGAGACGATGCACTTTAAGAATCTCGGTGACTTTGACTCTGAGAAATTAAAGGAGAACAGTGCTTTTCTTAGCAAACTTGATGTTGAGAAAGAACAGAACATTAAGATAGCTCGTCAGTTATCTTCAAATAAAGCATTGTTGAAAGCTTTGGCTAATCCAGAAACACGTCAGGCTGTTATCGACCTCTTGCAGTCTTCACTTGACGAACTCAACAATTTGGAAGCCAAATAATATCTAAACGAATTTGAAAATGGATAATACTAAAGTAAAGACTAAGGAACAGCAGGCTCCCGTAGTTAGTAAAAGTACCGTTGTACAACAAGGAACGTCTTCTGCTGCGAGTGCAGCAGACAAACTGAAAGAATATGGTGGCTTTACATTCTTAGAGAATATTATTGATGGTTTTTCTAATCTGAACCCTACACGCAAAGCACGTCGTAACATTTTCCTTTCTGATGCTCAGTGGGAGAATGAACGCAAAGTGCTTGCCAATCGTCTTGAGGTATGGATTAATTTGTTGAAGTCAGGTCAGTCTGCCGAACAGATGAGAGACCAGGCTAAGGAAAGAGCACTGCACGTTGAGGATTTGCTTAACAAGAATCTTAATAAAGTTCTTGCCCGTACCCACGAATTGGAAACTTCTTATCGTTCTGTTGCCTTGTTCTATCGTAACACAGAAAGTCAGAAGGTAAAGAATGTTACCATTGTCAATGCTGAAATGGATCAGTTGAAAGACTTGGATAACCCATTGTTTATCGACTATATCAGCAATGAGTTGAAGCATAACTTCGACCGCTTGGATTTGCGTCGAAACTATTCTTTGCTTGTTATTCCTGGTTACTTAGGTTCAAACGCAGTATTGGACAAGTGGGGAAAGATTGCACATAGCAATAAGGCGATGTTGCTGACTGACTTCCAAGATTTGGAGACACCAGATGACGTCGTAGACATATTCTTTAATGCCGACCACTCTGGTGGCGACGTTTACAAGTCTAACATCATTATGACTTGTAACTGGCTCTTAGGTCGTCAGAAAGTGGTACAGGTAGGCGAGGAAGAAAACCTTTATGTGCCAGGTTCTTCTGCGCTTGCAGGAAAGATTTACAGCACATTGATGTCGCAAGTGGTTGCTGGTAAGAAGTTCGGTGGTCTCAATGATGTAGAGAACGTACACTTCGATTTGAAGAAGAGCGAGATTTCTGAGCTGGAACGTATGGGACTTGTGCCTATGGTGAACGAATACAGCAAAGTAATGGCATTCTCAGCCAAGACGCTCTTCAATGGCGATAACCTCGGACTCCAAACATATTCTGTTGTCCGCGTATTCGACTACATTTCTAAGGTTCTTTTCGACTTCTTGAACCGCCGTGCATTCGAGAACTGGACAACCCGTACAGAAGCTGATTTGAGAAGTCAGATTGTGAAGTTCCTCGACAGCATACAAGGTCCGACACGTCTTATCGAGAAGTTCCGAGTTATCAGAATCGAGCAAGACCCAAAACAAAAAGACCGCGTTTTACTCGACATTCACATCACCCCATACTTCCCTGCAAAGAGTTTCGTCATTCAGTTGGAAGGTCGCAAGGGTGAGGAACCAGAAGAGGCAAACTGGGAAAGCCAGTATGCACAGGAATAATATAAGCAACATTTGTTGCTTCTGATAGAGTGGAATGAATATCGTTTTAAAGGTATTCATTCCACTTTTCTTTTACAATGCTGGCAGAAGTAGAAAAGATTAACCTTGAATAAAAATAAATATGTGCGATTATCCTTTCAATATTGGTACCTTAATATTCAAAGAGTAGAAATGCTGAGGCAGCATTGATTTTGTAAAGATAATAATGTTAAAAAGTGATAACTGCGCTTTGGCGTTGCGAAAGCGTAGGTTTTGCGATGCAAAACAGCCGCTTTTACCGTGCAAAACCTACGCTTTTACAATGTAAAACAATAGGTTTTATAATGCGTTGATAACGAGGCTGTTATGCAATAGACGTGTTTGTGAAAAATATTTACACGTTCATCGTCTATTTTTCGTTCATTGGGTAAGTTGTTGCCCACGATGTTGCGTTTGGTTCTAAATTTGATATAAGATGTTAATGGCAGAATGTTTATGCTTGTAAATTTTGCAATATCATATTTTTTTCGTACCTTTGCACAGAATTTCGTCTATCCTGACGGAGTTTGATACCATATTAATTTTGGAGGTATATTTTATCTAATGAGACAACTTAAGATTTCAAAAAGTATTACCAACCGTTCCAGCGAGGCACTCGACAAGTACTTGGTGGAGATTGGACGTGAACCAATGATTACCGTTGATGAAGAGATTGAGCTTGCTCAGGAAATTCATAAAGGCGGCAAAAAGGGCGAGCGAGCAAAAGAGAAGCTCATAAAGGCGAACTTGCGCTTTGTGGTTTCTGTTGCTAAGCAATACCAACATCAAGGTCTCTCGCTTACCGACCTTATCGACGAAGGCAACATCGGCCTTGTCAAGGCTGCCGAGAAGTTCGACGAGACACGTGGGTTTAAGTTCATCTCATACGCAGTTTGGTGGATTAGACAGAGCATCTTGCAGGCTATTGCCGAACAAAGCCGCATTGTGCGCCTGCCGCTGAACCAAGTGGGAGCTATCTCAAAGATAAACCAAGTTACCAACGAGTTCATTCAGAAACACAACCGTCGTCCTTCTATTCACGAATTGGCTGATATGACGGGCATAGACGAGGCACGCATTCGCCAAAGTCAGAGCGCGGACAATCACCACATGAGCATTGATGCTCCGTTCAGCGACGACGATGATAACTCTATGAGCGATATGTTGGCATCGGGCGATGACTCGCGAACCGACCGCGGTGTGGATTTTGAATCAATGTCTGACGACCTTAAGTCGGTGTTGCAGAACACGTTGAAAGACCGTGAGCGCAAAATTGTAATTGAGTGTTTCGGCATTGGTTGTCAGGAGAAAGGACTGGAGGAAATAGGCACGGAGATGCAGCTTACACGCGAACGTGTGCGCCAGATTCGTGAAAAGGCAATCGAAAAAATCCGCTTAAGTGGTAATGCACGAGTGCTGATGAAGTATCTCGGTTAAACGTAAAATTTATTGGATAGCCCTCGCTGAAGGGCTGAACATTCAGACATAAACCCCCATCGCTTGCACGGCGGTGGGGTTTTCAGTTATGGAAAAGTCTGCTTTTATCGTTAGTTTTTGTGCAACTTTCTTGTTCTTTCGCTGAAAATCACTATCTTTGCAACAGTTATTACCGTTGTTCTGTGCCTGTGCAGCGGTAACGACACAACGGAACGGCTGTAAGAACGTTCCTGAAACAACAAACAGAAAAGCAGAAATAACAATCATAAATAATAGAAAAGCATCTCGTCTGCAATGCCGCAAACGGTGTTGAAGCGCAGAAAGATGAAAGTTTTAACTAACAAATTAATGGAAGAATTTGAACTCATTGCCAAAACCTTTATGGGACTTGAGGAGGTTTTGGCTCAAGAGCTCACCCAACTGGGTGCTAACAACGTGCAGATTGGACGACGAATGGTGTCGTTCACAGGAAACAAGGAAATGATGTACCGCGCTAACTTCCAGTTGCACACCGCAATAAGAGTACTGAAACCAATCGCACACTTCAAGGCAAAGAGCGCAGAAGATATGTACGATGAAGTGAAAAAGATAGATTGGAGCAAGTACATTCTGAAGGGAAAGACCTTCTCGGTAGACTCGGTGGTCTACTCGGAAGAGTTCAAGAACTCACGTTTTGTTACCTACAAGGTGAAAGATGCCATTGTAGACCAGTTCCGTGAAAACACAGGCACACGCCCAAACATCTCTGTAAGCAATCCAGACATTCGTCTGAACATACACGTAGCCGAAGATAAGGCTACCTTGTCGCTCGACTCCAGCGGCGAATCGCTGCACCGTCGTGGCTACCGACAAGAAAGTGTGGAGGCACCATTGAACGAAGTGCTCGCAGCAGGTATGATATTGATGACTGGCTGGAAGGGCGAGACCGACTTCATCGACCCTATGTGTGGCTCGGGCACGCTGCCCATCGAGGCTGCACTCATCGCACGCAACATTTCTCCGGGCGTATTCCGCAAGGAGTTTGCGTTCGAGAAATGGCCCGATTTCGACCAAGAACTCTTCGATATGATATACAACGACGATTCGCAGGAGCGAGAATTCGAACACCATATCTACGGTTACGACGTTGAAATGAAGGCTGTGAACACGGCAAAAATGAATGTAGCGGCAGCAGGATTCACAAAATACGTTACCATAGAGCACAAGGACTTCAAGAATTTCACGCAGCCCGAGCAGAAGAGTATCATCGTGATGAACCCTCCTTACGGCGAGCGCATCTCTACTCCGAACCTCTTGGGCACCTACAAAATGATTGGTGAACGCCTGAAACACCAGTTTATGGGCAACGAAGCGTGGATTCTCTCGTATCGTGAAGAGTGTTTCCGCGAAATCGGATTGAAGCCAAGCATCAAGATTCCCGTGTATAACGGTTCGTTGGAATGCGAGTTCCGTCGCTATCAGATGTTCGACGGCAAGCTGAACGACTTCCGTGCAGAAGGCGGGATTGTGAAGACAGAAGACGAAAAGCGCGAAATGGCACAGAAACACCGCTTCAAGAAGAACCGCGATTTCAAGAAACGACTCGACGAAACCGAAGAAAACGAAGAGGGCGACATACGCTCTTTCACCTTCCACAGCTTTGAACACAACATCTCGATAGGCGGAAAGAAGTTTGAAGACGGCAAGCGTGGCGGACGCAGAAACTTCCGCGATGACGACCGATTCGGCGACGAGCGTGGCTCATTCCGTGGAAAGAAGAAGTTCGACGGCAAACGATTTGATAAAGGAAACAAAGGCGGAAAGTTCCGTAAAAAAAATAATTATAATACAGATGAAGACTAAGACTTTAATTGTAAGTGCAGGATTGGCAGCAGCCACTTTAGGTCTTGCATTGCCTACCAACGTTATGGCACAGAAACAGTTCACACTCGAAGAACTCAACTTCGGCGGTAAAAACTTCCAAAAGATGCGAGCTGAAACCCGCTACACCACGTGGTGGGGCGACCAACTTGTGCGTTTGGACAAAGACCGCTGCACAATCGTAAACCCAAAGACGCTGAAAGAAACCACGCTCTTTACGCTCGACGATATAAATGCAGTAGTGGCACGAGGCAACGATGACGCTAAAGTGCGCTCGCTCTTCCACGTTTCTTTCCCATACGCCGACCGCCCAGTGGCTCAAATCGCAACGGGAAAGGAAATAATGATGGTTAATTTCAAGACCAAAAAGATTGAAAGTACTATGAAGAGCGTTGCTGGCGTTCAGGCACAGGATTATAATAAGGTGTCAGGAGCAATGGCATACGTGCTGAAAGACCAACTATATGTTGCCGATAAAGGCGGAACAACAAAGCAACTTACTAACGATGGCTCGCGAAACATCGTCTACGGACAGGCTGTACACCGCGACGAATTCGGTATCAAAGGCGGTTTGTACTGGAGTCCGTCGGGCAATCGCTTGGCATTCTACCGTATGGACCAGAGTATGGTAACTGATTATCCACTCGTTCATATACCTGAAGTAGACTGGAAACCTGAAAACGGCGAGTCGCGCGCAGCTACTCCGGCACCTACCAAATACCCAATGGCAGGCGAAACATCGCACAAGGTAACCGTGGGAGTCTACGACATCAACACAGGAAAGACTGTTTACCTCGATGCAGGCGACCCTACCGACCGCTATTTTACCAACATACAGTGGAGCCCAGATAGCAAAACCATCTATATGTTCGAGCTTAACCGCGACCAAAACGACTGTCGCTTGGTGTCATACAACGCCGAAACGGGCAGCAAGATTGCAGAACTGTATCGCGAAACCGACGCAAAGTACGTGGAACCTTCGCACCCTATACTCTTTTTGCCTTGGAATGCCGACCAGTTTGTTATGCAAACACAGAAAGATGGCTACAATCACTTCTACCTATTTAATAAGGACGGCAAGCAGCTGAAGCAGATTACGAAAGGCAATTGGGTGGTTATGGACGTGCTTGGCTTCAACGAAAAGGCGAAATCAATCATCTACGTGTCTAACGAATGCAGCCCTATACAGCGCAATACGTGGAGCGTAAACGTTGAGAACGGCACTCGCACCCTCTTGGACAACGGCCGTGGCTACCACTACGCAACACTCAGCGGTGGTGGTAACTACTTGGTAGACAACTATACAGAACCTACAGTGCCACGCAAGATAGACATTACCACCATCGGAGCAAAGCCAACGATAAAGAATTGGCTTACTGCGAAGAACCCATGGGACGGTTACAACATACCAGAGTTTAGCTCTGGTTCGCTGAAAGCTGATGACGGCACCACCGACCTCTATTGGCGTATGGTGAAGCCTATCGGTTTCGACCCATCAAAGAAGTACCCAACTGTAGTTTATGTGTATGGTGGACCACACGCACACAATGTTGATGCAAGCTGGAACTACGGTTCACGTTCGTGGGAAACCTATATGGCGCAGAAGGGTTACTTGCTTTTCATTCTCGACAACCGTGGTAGCGAGAACCGTGGCAGAGCGTTCGAGCAAGCTACTTTCCGCCAACTTGGACAGGTAGAAATGCGCGACCAGATGCAGGGCGTGAAGTATTTGAAGACACTGCCATACGTTGATGCCGACCGTATCGGCGTACACGGTTGGTCGTTCGGTGGCTTTATGACCATCTCGCTGCTCACCAACTATCCTGAAACCTTCAAGGTGGGCGTTGCAGGTGCCCCTGTTATCGACTGGAAGTGGTACGAAGCTATGTACGGCGAACGCTATATGGACACACCGCAAACCAATCCAGAAGGCTATGCAAAGACTTCGCTCTTGGCAAAGGCAAAGGACTTGAAGGGCAAGTTGCAGATTATTACAGGTCTGAACGACCCAGTGGTACTGCCACAGCACTGCTATAGCTTCCTCAAGGCGTGCATTGCAGTAGGCACTCAACCCGATTTCTTTGTGTATCCGGGCGAGCCTCACAATATGCGTGGACACCAAAGCGTTCACTTGCACGAAAGAATCACACAGTATTTCGAGGACTATTTGAAGTAAGTTTTTAAACAAACGAAACATAATACATTAACGGAAATCCTTCTGATAAGAGGAAAGAGAGGTGCTTATGAAGATATTACTGTTAGGCAGCGGCGGTCGTGAACACGCCTTAGCTTGGAAGATTGCACAAAGCAAGAAGTGTGAAAAACTGTTCATTGCGCCAGGCAATGCAGGCACAACCGACTGTGGCGAGAACGTAGCCATTGGTGTAAACGACTTTGAAAAGCTCAAGGCGTTTGCCGTAGAAAACGCTATTGATATGGTAGTAGTAGGTCCTGAAGACCCATTGGTGCGTGGCATATACGACGAATTCAAGCACGATGCCCGCACAGCCCACATTTCTATCATCGGACCGTCGAAGGCTGGGGCAGTGCTCGAAGGCAGTAAGGATTTTGCCAAAGCCTTTATGCAACGCCATGCCATTCCTACGGCAGCCTATGCAACTTTCGACGGCACCACCGTAGACGAAGGATTGAAGTTCCTCGAAACGCTGAAAGCCCCTTATGTGCTCAAGGCTGACGGCTTGGCAGCAGGCAAAGGCGTGCTCATACTGCCAACTTTAGACGAGGCAAAGCACGAATTTAAGCAGATGCTCGACGGTATGTTCGGCAAAGCATCAGCCAAAGTGGTCATCGAAGAGTTCCTTTCGGGTATCGAGTGCTCGGTATTTGTACTCACCGATGGCACGAACTATCAGATACTTCCCGAAGCAAAGGACTATAAACGCATCGGCGAGGGCGATACAGGACTCAACACTGGCGGTATGGGAAGCGTGTCGCCAGTGCCTTTTGCCACTGCGGAATGGTTGCAGAAGGTGGAGAACCGCATTATTAAACCTACGGTTGATGGCTTGAAAGCTGAAGGTATCGACTACAAAGGCTTCATTTTCTTCGGACTTATCAACGTAGATGGCGAGCCGATGGTGATAGAATACAATTGTCGTATGGGAGACCCGGAAACCGAAACCGTGATGTTGCGCTTGAAGAGCGACATCGTAGACTTGTTTGAAGGCGTTGCCAGCGGAACCCTCGATAGCTGTAAAGTGGAGTTTGACGACCGTGCTGCTGTTTGCGTTATGTTGGTCAGTGGTGGCTATCCCGGTGCTTACACAAGGGGTTACACCATCAGCGGACTCGACAGCGTAGCCGATTCGGTGGTTTTCCATAGCGGAACAGCGTTGAAAGACGGACAGATTGTAACCGACGGAGGGCGTGTTATTGCCGTGTCATCTTACGGAACAACCAAGGAAGAAGCCCTTCTCAAGAGTTTCACCAATGCTAAAAAGATACAGTTTATAGGCAAAAACTTCCGTAGGGACATCGGTAGCGACTTATAAGAGATAATATCGGAGGGAGAGAAAATAGTGCGTAAACAACTGCAAAACACAATTGCTGAAAGCAGATGGACACTCACCGTAGTGTCCGTCCTTACCACTTCTGTGTGGGCAGTGGTGTGTTTAAACAACCTGTCGGTTATTGCGCCCTTCCTCTGCATGCTCTTTTCCACCTTCCTAATGATGGAATTGAACAACTCCAACGCCCTCATACGCATTTACAGTCGTATGGTGTCGTGTTGCTATATGCTGCTTACCACGATGGCAACCTTCCAGTTTGTGTCGATGCGTGCCGCCAGTGTAGTGCTCTGTATGGTAGGTTTCTACACCTGTATTTTCCGTTGTTATCAAGACCAACGCTCGCCGGGGTGGGTGTTCTACGCTTTTCTCTGTATGGGTTTCAGCAGCATTGTGTGGGTGCAAACCCTTTATTTTGTGCCCATTGTGTGGGTGTTGCTTGCCACAAAGCTGTTGGCTCCCAGCGTCCGAAACTATGTTTCCTCTCTTTTCGGACTACTTTTGCCCAACCTTGTGGCATTCGGAATCCTGCTTTATCGTGGGGAATGGCAGTTGGCAGTGCAGCATTTCAACGAACTAATCAATTTCGGCAGTCTTGCCAACTATTGGTTGCTTTCAATCAATCAGATAGTTACAGCATCGTGGGTAATCCTCTGCGCTATCATCGGAACGGTTCATTATATACGTAAAAAGAGTGCCGACAGCATTCGCAACCGTATGCTTTACAGCTTTTTCATCAACCTAAACACCGTTTCCATTATTTTCCTGTGCCTGCAACCGCAGCATTTCGATGCCCTCCTCGGTACGGTTATCGCATCTACTTCGCCTCTGATAGGGCACTTCTTTGCGCTGACCCACACCAAAATCACCAATTTCACTTTCAAGTTTCTTGCCCTCGGCACGTTTGTCATCACGCTTTACAATCTCTTTCCCTATCTTCTCCGATAGGGGGCGTAGCAGTATTTACGGCACGAAACAACCTTCCTTTCTCACATCTTTTTTACTTTGCCATTGCGTAAGTATAGCCCTTGTATTGCATAAATGCATGTAGGGGCGTGATTCATCACGCCCCTAACATCGAAGAAATCACGAGTTCGTTTAGAAAATCTAGGAAAACTAGAATTTTCTAGAAATTCTAGTATAGAACTTGACAATATTCTCGATTTTGTAAATATAATTCGCAAGAAAAACGCTAATTTCGTTTTGGCACTGCGAAAGCGGCTCTTTTGCAATGCAAAACAGCCGCTTTTACCGTGCAAAACCTACGCTTTTGGAACGCAAAACAATAGGTTTTACAAAGCGTTGATAATAAAGCAGTTACACAAAAGATGTCGTTGCGAAAAATATTTACACGTCTTTCACCTTTTCTCACCTATCTAATAAGGTCTTTTGCCCTGCTTTAAGTTTCAGCAAACAGCAATAATTCTGAAAACATTGCTCTTTATCTAAAAACTTTTGATTAACTTTGTAGCATGAAGATAAAGGTTAATTGGAAAATGTTTTTAGTGTTCTTCGTCGTCATCGGAGGACTCTATTATATTACACAGAACTTTTGGATAACCGCAGGCATTATGGTTATCTTGTTGCTTATTGACGGCTTCTTGCGCGAGTACGACTTAAAAAAACGAGGTGAAAAACAAGCAGAGGAAATTTTAAAAGGCCTCGAAGAAGACGACAACGAAGATGACAACGACGAAAAGGAAGATACAAAGTAATGGAAAAACTCGTAGAACTATACAAGCAATGGGCAGGCATTGCTCCTGCAAACATAGAAAAAATGGCTGGTGCAGGCAGCAACCGAACCTACTATCGCTTTACTGACGACAAGGGGAAATCGGTGATTGGCGTTATCGGCACGAGTCGGGACGAGAACCACGCCTTTATTTATCTTGCCAAACACTTCGAACAACGACAACTACCTGTACCACATATACTTGCTGTTTCTAAAGACGAAACACGCTATTTGCAAACCGATTTGGGCGTAACATCGCTTTTTGATGCCATTCGGGGCGGACGCGAAGCAGGCGGACGCTACAATCTTGCAGAGCAGGAATTGCTGCGCAAGACGATAAAAGAACTGCCCAACTTCCAACTTCGTGGCTCACGTGGGCTGGATTACAGCTATTGCTATCCGCAAGCCGAGTTCAACGAAGAAACCGTTCTCTTCGATTTGAACTACTTCAAATATTGTTTCCTGAAAGCCACAGAGCTTGACTTTCACGAGTTAAAGCTACAAGCTAACTTCCGAATGTTTGCAAAAGACCTTACATCGGAAAAGATGGACGCCTTTCTTTATCGCGATTTCCAAGCACGCAACATTATGCTCGATGCCAACGGAAAGCCACAATTCATTGATTTCCAAGGCGGGCGGAAAGGTCCTTACTACTACGACCTTGCGTCGTTTCTGTGGCAGGCAAGTGCAAAATATCCGTTCAAACTGCGTCGCGAGTTGGTTTTCGAGTATTATAACAGTCTGAAGCATTTTACCGAAGTGCCGTCGAAACGCCATTTTGTAAACCGTCTTTCGCTGTTTGTACTCTTCCGTTTGTTGCAAGTGTTGGGCGCATACGGTTTCCGGGGCTATTTTGAACGCAAGAAACACTTTATCGACTCCATTCCGCCTGCCATTCAAAACCTCCGCGATGTATTGAGTTTGGGCGAGAAAGTGTTCCCTTATCCGTATATGCTGGATATGTTGAAAAGGCTGACACAGCTACCACAGTTCGCTCATATCGAACAGCCTGCAAAGAACAGAACCGACGGTTACAAGGTTGCCGAGAAAGATGTGTACAAGGCAAACCCATTGGACGGTCCCGCAACCTTCTCTAAGTACGACGGAAAAGGTCCTTTGGTGGTGCGGGTGTTTAGCTTTTCGTTCAAAAACGGTATTCCTGAAGACACTTCGGGCAATGGCGGAGGCTACGTTTTCGACTGTCGCAGCACGCACAATCCCGGTCGTTACGAACCTTATAAAAAGATTACGGGACTCGACGAGTCGGTTATTCGCTTTTTGGAAGACGACGGCGAAATCTTGGAATTTCTTCGTCCGGTCTACAAACTCGCCGAGCATCACGTGGAACGCTATATGCAACGTGGCTTCACCGACCTTATGTTCTCGTTCGGTTGCACGGGCGGACAGCACCGTTCCGTGTACAGTGCGCAGCATTTAGCAGAATATTTAAACCGAAAATACGGTATCGAAGTGCGCATTACACACCGAGAACAAGGCATAGAACAAGTGTTGGAAGCCAATCCATAAGAAACTTAGAGGAATATATCACCTTCCTTTGGTACTTTAAAACTACCCTCAAGGTTATATGTTTATTTCTTTGCTGTCTGAAATTTAATTAGTAAATTTGCACGCATTAAAAGCAGTAGACAATGCAATCAATGATATTTGCTGCCGGACTTGGCACACGTCTGAAACCTCTGACCGACAGAATGCCCAAAGCATTGGTTAGGGTTGGGGGCAAACCGCTTATAGAACACGTCGTCAGACAATTGGTTGCGGCGGGCAGCCAACGTGTGGTTGTGAATGTACACCACTTTGCCAACCAAATCATTGAATACTTACAGCAAAACGATTTCGGTGCAGACATTCGCATTTCCGACGAATCGGAAATGCTGCTCGATACAGGAGGCGGAATAAAAAAAGCAGTATCGCTTTTCAATACCAACGAACCTGTACTCATTCACAACGTAGATATATTAAGTAATGTAGACTTACGCGCACTATACAATTACGCTTGCAAAGCAGAAACAACACAAAAGGCTGACGCCGTACTACTTGTAAGTCCACGAAAAACAAAGCGTTACCTTATCTTCGACAAAGCTATGCGCTTGGTGGGTTGGACTAATACAGACACAGGAGAAGTAAAATCGCCTTACGAAACTTTGAATAATCTTACCTTTACACAGCCTTACAACGACACCAATGCAGCCAACGAGCAACACGGTTACACGCTTTTTGCTTTCTCTGGAATACACATTGTTGGCAGAAAAGTATTTGAAACAATGAACGAATGTCCTGAGAAGTTCCCCATAATGGACTTTTATCTGAAGTATGCAAAGGACTTACACTTCGTTGGAAAGGTGAAAAACGACCTTAAACTTATGGACGTTGGCAAGTTGGACACGCTCTCCGAAGCTGACGCCTTTGCACAACAATTAGACTATTAGGCAATAACGACAACGAAAGAACAGAAAAAACAACAACATACAGAATATGCAAAAAATCATCATCTTGGATTTCGGCTCACAGACAACCCAGCTAATTGGTCGCCGATTGCGTGAATTAGACACGTTCTGTGAAATTCTTCCATACAACAAGTTCCCCAAGGACGACCCATCGGTGATTGGCGTTATCCTTTCAGGTTCGCCCTATTCGGTTCACGACCCAGAGGCGTTCCAAGTGGATTTAAGCCAGTTTGTGGGCAAAGTTCCAGTACTTGGCATTTGCTACGGTGCACAATACATTTCGCATAAGAACGGTGGCAAGGTAGAACAAACAGGTACTCGTGAGTATGGACGTGCCAACTTGGCAACCGTTGATACAGATAATCCATTGTTCCGCGGTTTCGATAAGAACTCGCAAGTATGGATGAGCCACGGCGATACCATTACCGCCATTCCTTCCGACTGCAAGACTATTGCCTCTACAAGCGACGTTAAGTTTGCTGCTTACGCCTCAACGACACAACCTTTGTGGGCAGTTCAGTTCCACCCAGAGGTGTTCCACAGCTTGCAAGGCAAAACTCTTTTAAAGAATTTCGTAGTAGATATTTGCGGCAGTAAGCAAGAATGGAGTCCTGCTTCGTATGTGGAGACAACCGTAAAAGAGCTGAAAGAACAGTTAGGAAACGACCGCGTGATACTCGGACTATCGGGTGGTGTCGATTCATCGGTATGTGCAACCCTGCTCAATCGTGCCATTGGAAAGAACCTTACCTGTATTTTTGTAGACCACGGCATGCTCCGCAAGAACGAGTTTACGAAGGTTATGGAGGCTTACAAGGGATTAGGACTGAACGTTATCGGCATCGATGCGTCAGAAAAGTTCTTTACCGACCTTGCAGGAGTTACCGACCCAGAGCAGAAGCGCAAGATTATCGGTCGCGATTTCGTAGAAGTTTTCAATGCCGAAGCTAAGAAAATAACCGATGCAAAGTGGTTGGCACAAGGCACAATCTACCCCGACCGCATCGAAAGTCTAAGCATTACAGGAATGGTTATCAAGAGTCACCACAACGTGGGCGGTCTTCCAGAGGAAATGGACTTGAAGCTTTGCGAACCATTACAATGGCTGTTTAAAGACGAAGTGCGCCGTGTGGGCTACGAGTTGGGCATGCCCGAACGCCTTATCAAGCGTCACCCATTCCCAGGACCTGGCTTGGCAGTGCGCATTCTTGGCGATATTACCCGCGAGAAAGTGCGTATTCTCCAAGAAGCAGACGATATTTACATCGAAAATATGCGCAAATATGTATGCGAAGATGGCGAAGTGCTTTACGATAAAATATGGCAAGCAGGCACCGTACTTTTGTCTACAATCCGCAGCGTAGGCGTTATGGGTGACGAACGCACCTACGAGCACCCTGTTGCCTTGCGTGCCGTAACCAGCACTGATGCGATGTCGGCCGACTGGGCACAACTCCCTTACGACTTTATGGCAAAGGTTTCAAACGAAATCATCAATAAGGTAAAAGGCGTAAACCGCGTTTGCTACGATATTTCTTCAAAGCCACCCGCAACCATTGAGTGGGAATAAAATACAATAGAAATAAAAGCGAAGCAGTAGAAACCTCAGTGGGAATAACCCATTTTATGGACGAGAAGAAGTCCATAAAACCGTAAACAATTTTCGCAAGAGTTTCTATTGCATAACAAACTCGCTATCAATGCATTACAAAACCTATTGTTTTGCATTCCAAAAGCGGCTCTTTTGCACGGTAAAAGCG
>OGWW01000726.1_pt1 | contig 20508 bp, 22 predicted proteins | sample 1576131 | NCBI WGS metagenome assembly OGWW01 (sample SAMEA3541576, study PRJEB24748) | human gut metagenome | biome: human gut; feature: human-associated habitat; material: faeces | place: China | collected 2012 | reverse complement strand
TGTCTGTATTGCTACAAAGAACTGAATGGAAATGAGGCAGCGTACGGCCGACCGCGAGCTGGCGCGGATCCGAAATGCCATTCACGCGCATCAGCTCATTCACGTTCACGCCGTGGTTCTTCGCGATGCGGTAAAGCGTATCGCCCGCCTTCACGGTGTAGGTGTTCCCGGATGCGGCAGGAGCCGCGGACGACATAGCGGAACCTCCGGAGAAGCCGCTGCCGCCTGAAAGCGGCACCACCTGAGCGCCGGAAGAGGACGCCGCGGGCGCGGCCGGCACGGAGGCGGGACCGGACTTGATCGTGCCCGTGGTGCTGTTATCCGACACCGGAGCAATCTGAGTCGACGTACAGGCCGTGGCGAAAACGGCGGCAAGCGCGCTGGCGATTAAAAGCTTACCTGCTGAAGACATGAAACTCTCCCCTAAAGACTGTTACGGATGGCCTTTCCCCGGAAGCGCCTCATCAAACCAGGATGAAGTCGCCGACAGCCGGCCGTAATGCGTTAAATCAATCTGCAGCGGCGACACGGAGACAAAGCCGTGCTGCGTTGCGTAGAAATCAGTTCCCGGTCCCTGGTTACGGGGCTTGCCGGCCCGTCCAAGCCAGTACACCTGCTCTCCCCTCGGGTCGAGCTCCGGTACAGCATGATCCGCGCTGTGACGGCGGCCAAGCCTCGTCACGCTGATGCCGGAGAGCACGCTGTAAGGCATGTTCGGAATATTGACATTGAGAAGCACGGGATCGGAGGACTGCTTCTTATTCAGAAACTGTTCTACCACAGTCTGAGCGACTTCCGCGGCAGACTCAAGTTCCATCCAGCCGCGGTCAATCTGCGAAAAAGCGATCGAATCGACGCCGAACTGGTAGCCTTCGATCGCCGCTGCGACGGTGCCCGAATACATTGTGTCGTCGCCCATGTTGGCGCCGGAATTGATCCCGGACACCACGAGGTCCGGACGGTCGTTCAGAATCCCGGTGAAGGCGAGGTGCACGCAGTCAGACGGGGTGCCGCTCACCGCGTAGACATCCCGCGCCACCTCGGTCACCCGGAGCGGCAGCTGAAGCGTGAGGGAGTTGCTCGCTCCCGACTGGTTATGCTCGGGCGCGCAGACCGTCACGCGGCCGAACTTCGCCATCGCTTTCGCAAGCGCCTGAATGCCGCGGGCGGAGTAGCCGTCGTCGTTTGAAATCAGAATGTGCATCAAATCCCTCGTGCAGCCCCTGCGTTCAGCGTTCTTCTGCAGAAGCCGTTTTCAATCAGTAATTGGTTAATGATAATGACATAGGAACAGCCGGTCACGCAAAAGCACAATTATTCCGGGGTTCTTTCTCACGCCGAATGGCGTCTGAGTCTATACTTTCAGCCATTGACTGATTAGTTGTTCAGATTTTTTCTCTCCCTATCCATGAAGCTATCCGCCTGGGCCCATCAAAGGGGCATTTGCTATCAGACTGCCTGGAGAATGTGGAAGACCGGAAAACTCCCGGTTCCCGCCTGCCAGCTTCCGTCCGGCACCATCGTTGTTGACGATGTGCCGGCTGCCGGCGGCGTGGGGCTCTACGCCCGTGTCTCCTCGGCAGCCGAAAAGGACCGTCTGAAGCGTCAGATGAGACGGCTCGAAGTCTATGCGGCCAGCATGGGCTGGAGCGTCATTGATAAGGCTTCTGAAATCGCGACCGTGACGAACGAAAACCGCCGCGGTCTTCAGAAGCTCCTGAAGAACCGCCAGATCCGAACGATCGTGGTTGAAACCCCGGATCGGATTCTCCCGTCCGGCTTTGATTACCTCGACCTTGCGCTGCAGTCTGACGGACGGCGCATCATCGCCCTTGATGAACAGTTCTCAGGGCACGATGACGAAACGACGCTTGAGGAACTCCTCGACACGTACTGCGCGAAGATCTACGGACGGAAAGGAGCCGCCGCGAAAGCGAAGGCCCTGATCGCGCTGCTGCACGAAGGCGACCTCGATATGCTGAAGGCGTCCGAACGGGCGTCTGAACGCGCGGCCGAGCGGGCCGCTGCCGCCGCAGAACCGAAGGAAGAAGAGACGGAAGTGACGCTCTGATTCCGAGCGGCCGCTTTCCCGCAAAAAAATATCCGCGGTATCGCTCATCAGCGACCGCGGATTTTTTGTGCCTTCATCACGCAGACAAAGGAAAAGGGAGGTAACTTCCGTTACCTCCCTTCCTGGAATTGGTCGGTGGTGGGACTCGGATACCCCTATTTTTAAAGGGGCTAAGCGGATATCATTACCTGTTTGTGGCTTAGTTTGTGGTAATAAATCTTTATGGCTCTTGTTGATTAAGGGTAAGCCCTTGAATTGAGGGGGGGGGTAAATGATTTATCTTATATCCATACATTTCTTTACTCTTAGGAGAGATACATGAGTACTCAGAAGAAATATATGGGATCTTCTCATTTCAAGAATACCGCCATAGCTATCGCTGTTGCTTCATCTTTTGCCATAACTCCGGCTTGGGCAGTTGATACCGCAACGGGGAGCGGTAGCGGTGTCGCTTATGGCACTGGAAGCGGCGCGCCTAAGGCTGAAAACGTTGCTATTGGTAAGGGAGCCACTATTTCTTACTCTGGCGGAGTCGGGCAGCCTTCCACCGGTGACATTGTAATTGGCGGTGGCGCCCACACGAACAACTATATCGATCAGGGCGGCGGTATTGCGATCGGCTCAAATTCGTTTGTGGAAAATATGGTAGGAGGATTGGAGAGGTCTTTTGACTTCAATCAGGCGGGGTACGATAAAATTTTTGGTGTACCGTACGGGCTCCCAAAAGATCCTACAAAAATGGTGACGGGCATTGCCATCGGGCAGAATACGTATGCCCGTTCTGGCAGTGTTATGCTCGGCACCCATAACTACAAAGGGAAGCTAGGAGACGTAGATGTTGATAGCAGCAGCACGAAAGACAATAACATGCTCCTCTTCTCTACAACATTAGGGGCAAACAGTTATTCAAACGGGTTGTTCTCTACATACAGTCACTGGAGCTTATTCCATAGCATCTTCTGACTACAGCGGGGGGAACACTTCTGCCGCCACCAAGAATTTTGGCGCAACAATCACTGGCTCTTTAAACAGCATCGAGTCAGCCACTGCATCTTCTCTCTATTCCGGCGTCGCTAATAGCATAGTAGGTGTAGCCAACAGAACTTCTAACTCGAATGGTTCTCTTATCTTTGGCGCCGGAAACGAAATTACAAACTCTCTAACTTCTATAGCCGCCCCCTCATCTGGAGGGGGTTCAGCTAAGGACTTGGCTGATGCGCTGCGTTCCGCTGTAAAAGAATCAAACGGCGGCGCGACTCTTGCTATCGGCGGAGGCAACACTGCCGATTACACCCAAGCCTCGCAGCTGATCGGCGTTAACAATACGCTCAAAGGCTCGTCCAGTTCCGTGAGCCAATACAATGCGCTGAATGGCTACAAGAACACGGCGACCAACGTTAAGCATGTGACTGTTATTGGCTCTTCCAACACTGTTACAGACGGTGAAAGCAATATCGTTGCTGGTGACAATCATAAACTCACAGGAGTAAGCAAATCAGTCATCATAGGATCTTCATCAACCGAGAACAAAGAAGTCACAAAGAGCAATGTCGTTGTTATTGGCCAAGATGCCGATATCTTCCAGGAGGGTGATGTCGCACTTGGTAGCGGCTCTACTGCAGAACAAGTGGAGGCAACCACCAATATAACCATCAGAGGCACTTCGTACGATTTCGCTGGCACTTCTCCGACTAGCACAGTTAGCGTTGGTTCAGAAGGCAAAGAACGCACAATTACAAATGTTGCCGCGGGGCGTATTAGTGCCGCTTCAACTGACGCCATCAATGGTAGCCAATTGTTTGCCGTCACTTCTGCGTTGGATACTCTCTCTACATCTGCTGGTGCCCATTACTACTCTGTAAAGAGCTCAAACACTGAAGCAGATTCTAACTATGATAATGATGGCGCCACTGGCACTGATAGTATTGTTCTGGGCATCGCCTCAAAAAATTCCGGTAACAACAGTACCGTTATCGGCAATATGAACTCTCTGACCGGAATAAAAAACGGTGTCAATAACAGCATCGTCGTTGGCCAACGCTTAGAGGTTGACGGCACACACAACGCTGTCTTTGGCACAGATTACGCAAATTATGATAATAAGCTGACCAAGGTCGTGGGCGATCAAAACACCGTTATCGGCGTTGGTAATCTTGTTGGCTATACAGCCGTTCAAAACGGAACGCAATGGACTTATACAAAGCGGGGAGATAGAGGTTCAGACCAAAACGTAGCTGTTGGATTGAACAATACCGCTAATGGTGGAAGTATCGCTGTAGGTACTTCGTCCGTAGTTGATTCTCTGGGAGTTTCCTTGGGGCACGCAAATACCGTTATCGGTCCTGACGACACTGGTACCAGCGGCGGGCAATGGGGAGTTGCCATAGGCAATAAGCTCACTGTTTCTGGTGAAAACGCAGTTGCTGTAGGGACGGAGTCCACCGCCAAGGGAGATTGGACTGTTGCCGTGGGTTCTAACGCTTCAACAGAGAAGACTGCCGATATTGCTATTGGCAAACAGGCTTCTGCCACGGGAGGGTGGTCTACTGCATTAGGGGCATCTGCTAAAGCCAGTGCCCAAACCTCTACAGCGCTTGGGTACAAAGCTGAAGCATCCGTTAGTAACGGTGTTGCTTTAGGCTCCTACAGTGTCGCCAACACTGAAGCTGGTGTTGCTGGCTACGACCTTTCGACCGGCACGGCATCTACAGAAACTTCAGTTGCTTGGAAATCAACAGAGGCAGCTGTCTCAGTCGGTGATGTTGGTAATGGGGTAACGCGGCAGATTACAGGCGTGGCAGCAGGCCTGAACGACACCGATGCTGTCAATGTGGCACAGCTCAAGAAGGCTACAGCTGCCGCGACTACGACTGTTGCTACGACTGATAGCAACCTCACCGTCGCGGAGACTCCCTCAGGCTCCCACAACTACCAGGTTGGGTTGAATAAGAACCTCACCGGCATGGAAAGCGCCGAGTTCACTAACGCCGCAGGCACTGAACAGACAAGAATCTCGCAAGCTGGCGTTGTGATCACCAAAGACAGCACGACCGTTTCTCTTAAAGCCACTGGCCTTGATAACGGTGGGCAAACGATCACGAACGTCTATGCGGGCTCAAATGACACCGATGCCGTCAACGTCCGACAGCTTAAGGATTCTCGCAGTAAGGTTGAAACCGCTCAGCCTACATACGTACAGATCCAGACAAGCAGAGAAAACCCCGCAACAAATTCCGGTGCCACAATTTACTCTGTTGGTCTGTCTCCCTATGCTCAGTCTGGTATTGACTATTCCAATACCTACCTTGGACCGGACGGTATCGATGCCAACGGCAAAAAGATCACCGGCGTTGCTGCTGGCAGCATTTCCGCAAGCTCTACGGATGCTGTGAATGGCAGCCAACTGTATCAGACGAATCAGGCAGTTCAGCAGAACTCTGATGACATTTCCAAACTGTATAACCGCAGCGCGGAACTTAACCGCAAGATCCATCGTGCCGGCGCGCATGCGGCTGCTCTTGCCGCACTTCATCCGCTGGACTTCGATGAAAATCATCGGGTGTCCGCCTCTCTCGGCCTTGGCCAATACCACAGCAGCGGGGCGGCCGCTCTTGGTATCTTCGTCCGCCCGACGGAGAACTTTATGGTCAGCCTGGGAGGATCAATCGCCTCTGGCAGTGATGTGATGGGGAATCTCGGCGTGCATTATCGCTTTGGCGGCGACAGCGTGCGGGTGAACAAAACGGAACTTACTCAGCAGGTAAGCACTCTCACAGCTGAAAACCGGGATCTGTCAGCAAAATTGGCTTCTTCCAACTCAAAGCTGGAAGCCGCTACGTCAAAGATTGACTCTCTGATGGAAAGGATCCACGCTATCGAAGCCAAACTTAATATGAAGTAAGCAAAGCTCAAGAAGAGGGGGCTTGCCCCTTCTCCTTTCGTCACCATATAATGTATATGGTCTTGTGAAGGCCACTGTGGTTCGCATGTGGGCACCAGCTCTCCCCTTGTAAGACTGGCACGGCCTAATAAGAGGCCAAGATGCAAGAGAACTGTGCGCGCCCCTTGAGGAAACTCGGGGGCGCCTTTTTATGAAATCAAAAGGAAGACGCCCAGTTGACTACAATTTTTAGTCAACTGAAGTTAGCCGCGGCTGACGGTAAAAAATATACGATGTTACTGCACAAAAGCAAATTCTGCGCATTATCCAATTCGTTCACTCTCCCACCCACCCTTTTTGTTTATTTGATTGCAGTTACTGGGCTTTTGGTCTTCTCCCTGCTCCTTCCTGCAGCCATGGGATTCGCCCACGGCAAACCATCAATCGTTGAGGCATGGGACTGGAAAAATATCCTGTTTGTGGTGCTGATTTTCTTTGCCCTCAGTCAGTACAGAATCACGCGCTGGTTCGTAGCTCTTCCTCTTATTCTGATTTTCGGGCTCTATATGCCGGCAGGTTTGCTTTACGGGAAACCCAGCCTCATCGTTTCAATAGCCGTTTTGCAGACCAATCCCGCAGAAGCAGGTGAATTTCTCACGAACATCCCTTGGCAGGTTTTCGCGGGCGTCATTGGGCTTTTGGCCAGCGGTTTTATAGGTGTCTTCTACAGCTCAAAGATCAGAGTTTCAGCAAAAATCATTTTGGGTATCGGCGTGGCGTCTTTCATCATCGGGGAAATGATTTCTTTCGGAAGCGCCGTAAATTCGAAAGCAATCCAGACGGTTTACTTTTTCCGTCTCCTCAGACCCAGTGTAATTGATGGCTATGCCGCCCTAAAGGAAGAAGAAAAGCTAGGTACTCCCTCGTGGCAAATCGCTTCCGTCAAGCCTCGATATAAAACCTATGTCGTCATTATTGGTGAAAGCCAACGGCGCGATTACGCATCTGTTTACGGTTATCCACTAAATACGACTCCGTATTTAAACAACGCCAATGGCACCTTCTTCTCAAACTTTATTACCGCTGGTGGCAATACTGTTATCTCGCTGCCAAGGATGCTTTCTTACAACATTCCCGGCTCTGAGCAATACAGCAAAGATGACAATATTGTTACTCTCGCCAATGCCGCTGGCTTTGACACATGGTGGATTTCCAATCAGGGGCGTGGCGGGCCATTCGACAACCCTATTGCTCAGATCGGCATTCGAAGCCACCACACAATCTGGCTGAAGGGCAATTGGGCAGACGAAAATATAGATGACGATAATCTGCTGCCAAAAATTCAGGAGGTGCTGAAGACTAAACCGTCAGAAGATAAGCCCAGATTGATCTTTGTCCACCTGATGGGGTCGCACCCAACTTTCTGTGAACGTCTGTCCGGGCGTCCTGTTGCGTTTAATGTCGGAGACAGTGCGATGAATTGCTATCTGACTACTTACCGCACCTCCGACGCCTTCATTAAAAGGACTGTTGATCTTCTGAAAACTGAAGCCGGTGATTCATGGTCACTCTTATATTTTTCTGATCACGGGCTGTCCATGCAAGAGAAACTGGGAACCCCTTTGGGCAAAGAGCTCATGCACGGGACCGCTTTTCGTCAGAACTATGAAGTACCTTTTCTGAATATTTCTTCTGACAGCAGAGCTCACGATGTCAATCCGGCGTATAGAACAGGATTCCGTTTACTGGAGGGAATGGCCGAATGGATGGGAATCAGTGCCAGCAATATCAATCTTAAGAATAGTCCTGATTTCTGGAGCAAAACGAACGACGAAGACATCCATGTCGCAGGCAAACAGCTATACCATTAGCTGGCAAATGACCCCGCTCTGCACTTCAGTTCCCAATTATCTCAGAACCGCCAACAAAATTTGCCATATCCCCCGCCACGCATGTAGCTCTCATTGTTTCCTTATCCGCCGCTACTCTCGTAAGAATTTCTGCACCTTCTCCAACCTGTTCTGCGCCTTCTCCGAGTAGGCTTTCGCATCGGGCGAGGCGCTCTTTGTCACGGTCTCCGGAATCGCGGGCCGTTTGCAAATCACTTTTGGCTCTGGTGTCTGCGGCGTCGCGCACCCGGACAGCAGTAACCCGCACAGCGCGAGCGTCAGATAAAGCCTTGTCTCGCGCGGCAAGCGCATCAGCCAATTGTCTTGATTGTTTCTCATAGCGTTCCTGCGCCTCCTTTTCTACCGCCCTGGTCTGCTTCTGCCAATCAGATTTAAGCTCGCTGATCTGAGCTTCATACTTCTCCGCCGTCGAGGATCTTCCTCTGGAGTACCCCCAGAACGCGGACGCTATCAAAGCGCCAATGATGACACCGGCGACGACCAGATTCCTTTTCCCCATACTTGCCTCTATAAAAACTCAATCCGCTTCTTGAAGGACTATTCAAAAGGGAGCCCCTGCCCTCTGCAACCTTGCTATAATGCTTTGCGTAAGGTTTCTTTCCTTACCATGGTTGTATCAAATCAGTCGATTGGTCTCCCCGGAAGAGCACACGCTTTTCCGGGGCTTTTTTATATCATCAGGCAAACCCGAGCCATTAATATAGCTATAATGGCTGGGACGAGAGCTTTCTCCTTTTTGCCCTGCGTCCTCGCTTCTCGTCATCCCCCGGCTTTTGCCGGGGGTTTCTGTTTTCAGTTATTTCAAAGCAAGCACGATTTGAACAATCGTATAGACAAGCCCTGTAGCACCAGCAAACGCAAGAGCTGAATACTTAACCCCAGTGGCTACGCCTCTGAAAAATGCCTTTTTAAGTTCCATATCTCTCATACGCTGCCCCAAATTTTCATTGCGCTTGATATAATTTTTCATGTAGATGTGGTCCATCTATGTGTAACGTTTCTTAAGTCTCTGTTATGATTCGTTCCATCCCCGGAAGAGTTCCTGCTCTTGCCGGGGATTTTTACAGAGATCGGATAAAACCGATGACGCCCAGCACACCCCCAATAACGGCGCAGGCGACCAGCACGAGTTCTTTCCAGAAGTGAAAACGCTCCTTTTTGTATTCGCTGATAACCGCTTGCTGAGCCTGTTTCAACTTCTGTTCATCCATAAAAGCCTCTGGCTTATCTATTCTTTCTTTGGTATCATCTCTCACGTACAGACCTCATATGTACACATTGCTCAGTCCCCGAAAGAGCTGCAACTCTTCCGGGGATTTCTTTTAACTGAGAAAGAGCTCCTTCTCTGCCTCTCGCCTCCTCACCAACCCCGGAAGCTCCCTCCCTCCCGCTCGCGCCCAACGCTTGAATTCATACCCCGCATTAATTACCTTGCCGGCATTGAAAAGTTTGAGGAGAGTAGATCTGCAGAGTGCCCCAGCGCCACAGTTGTATGCAAAATCCAACAAAGCGATGAACTGCCCTTGCGTTACAGCGACCCTGACAGATCGTGACAGCACATCACGAAGACGGTAAAGCTCAGACTCCAGAAGCTCGTCTGCCTCCTCTTGAGTAATCTTTATGTTCCTGATGACAGGGTTCCCAGATGCCAGGCGTGTAGAGCCATAACCCACAGTCCATACTCCCGCAGGATCCCGGTAGGAAGTCAGCCGGTACCCCTCGTTCGACTTAATGAAGGGGACCGCAATTGCCGGGTCCCACACCGAAAATTCTTTCTTTTCAGCCATGATCTCTCCTTATTTTGTCAGCCAAAGGACAAGATTCGGCCCGCACACGCCTTTCAATTTCCTGCTCTTTCTGCATATCCATAAGCACACCAACCTCTTGCTTTAGTTTTTGAATTTCAGCTATACTGGCGTTGTGCATAAGTTCCTGTGTGTAAAGTGGAATAAAAAAGCCCTCGGGAGTTCGCTTCTCCCGAGGGTTTTCGTTTGATGGGGAGGATCCCCTATCCTTCTATTTGTCTCTGTGCTGCCGGTGAATCTCTCCCCCGCTCACCACATCTGACGCCATCGCCTCTGACCGCTCTTCCATCGCCTTCAACATCTTGCGGATCGGCGCCGGGATGATTGACCCATACCCCATGCGCTCAATATTTTCTAAAATGCTGCCAAAGTCGTTCAGGCAGAAAGCAAAGACCGCCGCATCCCTGACACTGACGAAAGGTATGACCGAAGTGATATCCAGCCCATGGCAAAGTGCCACGAGGCTCAGCATGACGATCTTTTTGGTGATGCCAAGGAACCCCGTACGGGAATTCCACTGCCCGGTCTTCATCGCGGCATAAGTACCGCTCAAATAATCGACGACGATAAAAACAAACAGCCATTCAATCGCGTCATCGACCGGGCCAAAAAGAAAGGAGCACAAGGCTCCCAGAATCCCGCCAACCGCCAGAAAAACGCGGGATGAAAAATCAGGAATCAGATCCACCTGTGCCCCCATCAAAGACATTGCTCAGCCTTCAGCAGCAGAATCCGTGATTTCGTCCCCGGACTCGTCGTATGTCTTCTCAATTCCCTTATTGGCGTCCATCCAAACATCAAAAGATATTGTTCGGACACGAGTCTTCGGTACAGAGGCAAGCGCCTCGCGAAGTTTACGCTGAGTTTCGGCGGAGTCCGCAGAATCACAGTTCATGAGAATTTGAACGGTATACCGGTTGTAAACGGTCATGGTTTGCTCTTATTGAAATGTAAAGATTGATATTTGTGGCCCTATGCCGTACGCCGCCACATATTTACCGCAATGTAGGGGTTGCGGACGCTAAACGCCTGCCCACCCCCTATTGCCCCAACTCCCACCGTGTGCGTGTGGTTCCCTGCGCCGTCGACTCCGACGTTATGCATATGGCTGGCATTAATATTCACGATGGAGGAATCGGTAGCGTAACCGCTGTTTGACGGTTGCTTGCCCGCTCCAAGGCTGCAGACGCCGCTGGCTGAGACGCCAAGACCGCCCGGGTTGAAAGAGCCCGTGAGGTTGGCTGTGTCCGTTCTTGCGGCGTGCCCATGCCATCCCGCCTCCCCCGTCCACGCAGTATGTGCATGAGACGGCATCTCTTCTACCGTCAGTGTGTGGGTATCTGCCCCCCCCCTCACTCCCCACAGCGAAGCCACCGCCTGCTGCCACTAAAGCACGGCCAGCCCCAATTGCCACCCAAGTTCCGCCAAAGAGTGTCCCTGGGTCGGTCGAATCAATAGAGCAATAGATAGAACCTACTGGATATGCCGCAAGCTTTGCCTCAGCGACAGCCGCCGCGATCAGAGAGCTCAGCTCATCCTTTTTCGCGTAACCAGCAAGAACAGAATCCGCCTCAATCGCCTGGATGCTCGCCGCTTCCTGAGCTTTCACAGCGGACACAGAAGAAGCCTGCGCGGCCGTTACGCTCTCAGTTGCTGTGGATTGGGTGGCTGTCACAGCCGCTACCGCTTCATTTTTTTGTGTTTGAATCGCCGCTACGGCCGTCGCCTGAAGATCAGTTATGGCTTGCTTCCCCTCAGAAATTGTGGTCGTCGCAGAGGAGGCTGAAACCGCGGCCTTATCCGCGGACGTTCTGGCGTTCGCTTCACTTGCCGTGATTTGGTCGAGAATGTCCTGTGCCTGCTGTTTAATGTAAGCGGCTTCTGTACCGCCTTCTGCGTCTAACTGGGCAACCAGCTCCTCAAGTTTTTTCTGCAGGCTCGCTATGCCTGCCTCGACATCGCCAGAAACAGAACCCCCTGCCGCGGTGACAGCAGAAACCTGCTTACTTCCCTCATCTTGAATTTCTTTGATTTTGCTGGCGGTCTCTGTTACTACCCCGGACGCGCTTTCCGCGGCCGCGTCAGCGCTCGCCTTGGCTTGCGTTGCGAAGCCTTCCGCCGCTGATGCCCTTGCTTTGAAATCAGCAAAAACATCCGCAAGCTGATGAAGATTCTCCGCGCTTGGCTCTAACCCGTTTTGTTCGATAAGAGTAGTGAATTCAACCATCAGCATGTAGTAAAACCATGCCCCGGGCGTTGTCGGCGGCTTCCCCGTTACAGGATCCCCATTGGATGGATAGCCAACAGACGGATTACTGGGTCGCTTCGGCGGCGTATCAGAAGCATCCGCTAAGAATTCAAATTTCATGGTGCCACCTAAAAGAAAATACCTTTATCGGGAAACGGTTCTTCTCGATAACAAAAACCTCGCCACCAGATTGAACTGTCTGAACGGGGTTTGCCTGTTTTATGAAGGTTTAAATATGAATGCAGGGGAGCAGAACCAAAGCCGGAGGCTGTACCGTTCCGGATCGCCCATAAATCGGGTTACTGCGACTGGCATCAAAGTGAACGGCTGCGGTCATGTCCCCTATCCAATTTGATGCGTCTCCGGCAGCTCTCGCGTTCTTCGTTTCCTGCCAAAAAGCTCCGTCCGTGCTGACCGGCTCACAATACATCTGCTGCCGACCATCACCTCCGTACTGCGTCACGTTACCTGCAATATTCGGAAGACCAGGCTGAAGATAAGCGCCAACGTTTGAAGTCCCACCCCAAACTGTACGATCTATCAAATAAGGGACATTGAAAGTTGTAGAGCCATTCCCCGCCCCATACTGCGTCCCAATCATCGCAAATAGATTCGGATACCCCGTCCGGCTCACGGCTCTCCCATCACAGATCAGCCAGTTCCCATTGGGGGGAGTGGATTTCGGGAAAAACATAATCATCCCGGAAGGGACCACTTCAACCTGTGAGACTTTCGCCTGAATCTGTGCCGCCACATCAGACAAAGCCTGATTCACGGTCCTGATCTGCGCTTTAATCGCGGCGTCAAGCTGAGTCAGATCCGCCGCGTCGGGAGTAACCCCTCCCCCTTTGATCGCGTTAACGATCTCCTGGGTAACGGCGTTGTACCAATAATCGCCAATCACCGTCGCAAGAACACCCCCCGTAGGGCTGCCGTTTGTCGGATATCCCTCTGAAGAGGCAGAATTCGGCAGCTCCGGGGGATAGGAAACCGCGCGGGACTGATAGACTGATTTCATATTTGTTAATCCTCAAAATACCCAAAAATTACATTGGTATGCGCTGGGGCGTAATGCCGGATTACGCATTCAATGACCGAATCCCACCACCAGGCCAGCGCCTCTTCCGCTGTCCCTATCGCTGTATGTCTCGAAACGGTAGCGCCGGCACTTTTGTAAACATGGACTCTCCACTGCGATGCCCAGCCCGTCCCGCTCGCAAACGGCGTTAAAACTGTGCTTAAAACCGTTTGATTAAACAACTCGTCAATCGTGATGCTGTATCCATAGGTTTTTGCCAGATCAACAAAAAACTGAAGACTCTGCGACCCGATTGTTGTGATTTTCTGCAGCAAGGCCTGCCGGAGAATGGTTTCAGTCAACCCATCCGCAAGCAGCGACCCCCAGGCCTCAAGGCAGGAATCAGGAACCCCCCATTGGGTGATCCAATCTTCAAATGTCTCAGAACAGAACCGCGGATCCGCCTCATTAATGAGCGCCATTGCCTGCGAATCTACACGGGAAAACTCCACCGCCCAACATTCAATCAGCATCGCCATTACGGAACCGGTATCATCCCGAGGCCACGCTGGCCCGGGAGGCAGCAGCGCTTTGATATTGGCGTCATATTCAGCTGCGGTTACTGCCATGTAATTTCTCCAACAGTGGGAAGAATCTTGTTCCCTAGCGCTATATTCCCGGCCGGTGTGACGAGCGTGTGGTCTGTCTCACCAACAGCCGCGGAAATAGCGGCTCGGATATGGGACAAATAAATCACCGCGCCCGGTCCGCCTTCCTGCCTGAAAAGTGTCTCCAGAGAGGCTTTTACCGCGGCTTTCACCGTGTCATTGTTAGGGTCGAGCCCTGATATCGTGAATGGAATTGCCTGAATGGTCGGTGCAGATACGGTGACATTAGCCGTAACCGGGCGAACAGAGTCAATGTATGCCTGCACTTTCTTAATCATTTCTGCAGTGGGCAGAATGTCGCTGCTGTTATCGCATACGAAACGGATAACCACCGTCCCCGGCCCTCCTTCAAGCGGGTACACCCAAGCCCTGGTTACTCCCTCAATCTCAAGTGCCCACGCTTTGTAATCGGCCGCAGTCCCGGCATGCGGTGGCTCCCTTACCCGCGAAAGCAGACGCGCGCGCAAAGATTCGTCCGTTTCCTCGTCGGCCCCTCCGGAAATGCCCTCTGCCGTCTTACATTCGCTGGAAATTCCTTCAATAGGAGAAACAAGAACTAACGTGTCGCCCGCCGATACATTGCCTGCCGTCCCCGCAGTCAAAGCTCTGACCGACGCTTTCCCTTCCGAGACCGCGGATGTCGTTTCATATACCGCCTCATTATCAGCCTGCAACAAGGTTCCCTCCGGTACCGTGGCTCCCTCTTCCAGGACTGTAAAAACCACCGTGCCGCTGGCCAGAGAAGGTTGTTTGCGGACAAGCCCGTAAATAGACGCCCAACGGTCAAGGTACTCCGCCTCTGCTGTATCAAAAAACAACTGTCGGCTTAAAAACTCAATAAAGCCGTGCAGCTCATGGCTCACCCCTGCAAGCACACGCGCATACACTTTCGCGTTGGATCTGCGAAGCTGAGAAGTTGATAACCGTGACTCAAGATCCGCGTCAATGCGGTCAATCAGCGTTTGTAAATTCGGTCTTTCAAATGGCATTTTCAACTTCCCCAAACGTTCTGAAACTGCAGGTTAAGTGTTGCCTGATCAGGTCTTTTTATGACTACATTCAGATTCAGCTGCTCCACCCCGCCTCGTTCCGCGGAAACGCTTACTGATTCCGCTACATGGTCATCGACCAGCCACTGAAGTGCATCCTCGGCATACTCCCTCGCAAGCTTCAGCGTGCTGTCGGTCAGTACCTCTCTGGATAGCAGCCAGAGTTTTGATCCTATTGGCGGCTCATCATCGTTATATGAATCTGCCCACCACCCCATCCTGCTTTTCCCCGGCAGCACATCATCTTCCCCAGCCCGCTTCCAGGAAAAAAGGCTGATGATGATGGAACGAACCAGTGGCTCAGTATCAAAGTCTGAAAGTGTCGCCTGATGCCTGCCGTTTAAGAAAAACTGCATATTTCATCCCCCTCCCAAGCGACAAATTATTCCTGATACAAAAAGCTTTAACCAAGGAAGCGCTCGTCCCCAGAGCCTTATCTTTTGATCCGGATCCAGTAGTTTTAAGATGAGCATGGCTATAATTCCCATGTGTCCTCACCATTACTGAGGTCATAAAAAACCCAGCCAGAAATCCCGTCTGACTGGGTTTATGTTTATTGAATTGTGTTGTAGCTAGACCAAAGCTTTTAATCCCACCTTGATCAGCTCAAGAGTGATCGGATGTGCCCTTCACATCTTTTGATCAGGGGAGCTGCCGCCGTTATGTGTATGGTTATTGTAAGTGTCGCGGATCGATTGCAGCCTGCCCCTCGCGTCATAAATCTGAGACTTCCCCACGATGTCACCCTCTACTGTGACTGACCCGGAAAATACAGCCGCCGGGGCGTCCACAGCCAAAGTTTTATCCGTATGGATCCTTACCCCCTCCCGAGCCAGGACGACTTCCTGCCCCTGGTCATCGTAAAGAGCGACCTCCCCGGAAGTAAGGCCTGTCAGCCTGTACCGGCGGTCAGCGACACAAATCGCGATCGAATGCTCTCTGTCCCCATCCAAAGCGACAATAAGCGGTTCAGCGCCGGTCTTCGGTTCAGAAGTGAACCCATACGGCTCAAAATGCTCGACATCATCCCGGAGGTCTCCCGCCATTGTCTCGGCCTGAATAGTTCGCATCTTCTTCCTCCCGGCCGATCCTGTCAGGCGTCCTCTGACTATCAAATTCCAAATAGCGTCTTTAATATCATCAAGCATTACTTTCCCGTCCATGCGGCATCAGCTACCGTCGCCTTCACATAATTCCTGCTGCTACCAGTTTTTGCCGCCGCTTTCTTCGTGGCTTTCTTTGCCATCGCCTCATCAGGAGATTCATTCATCATGACGAAAGCTTCAGGCGGCATCAGCGTCAGCTGGGTTTTGGATCCTCCGGAATCTTTCGTAAAGCTGACCTCTGTAATCAAATACTGAGCATCAACCCCCAAAATAGAATCTTTAACCCGGCAGAGCCGATTAACCTTCCACAGGCTGCCGTCGCTTTGCCGCCACCCCTGCACGGTGTAGTGCAAAGCCTGAGCCTGCCCGCGACGGTACTCGGCCAAAAGAACCGATCTTTGCTGGAGATCTGCGGCCGTGGGAGACCCACTTAGCTTCTCTACGTAATACCGGGGACGCTGTACCAGGCTATCCTCCGCGTACCTGAACGCTCCATTCACAGAAACCGGATGAGTGCTCCCCGAGTTGGACTGCTGCCCCACCACATAGTAACGGCTGAACAGTTTTGAAGAATCAAATGTCTGGTCCCCGGATAAGACGTTTTTCCCTAACTCCAGAGAGTCAGCGGTGCGCCCACCACCGCCGGGGCTCGCCATTACCAAATCGCCGCTTTCATTATCCGTGATGACGAGGGTATGCTTCTTCACCACGCCATCCAAAATCTTTTTTATGGAATCTGTGGCGGCAATAGCCACCAACGCTTTTGGGTCTTTCCCTGCCTTCTGACGGACTACCGACACTCCATACGGTTTTGCCAATAGCTGGAGCGTCTGCGACACTGTCAGATTCGTGAATTGCTTAACGCTCTTAACCGCCATATATCCTTCGGCAAGATCAACGGTTTTACTCGCCCCTTCTATGGACAGTTCGATACCTTTTTCTGAATATGAGAAATTTGTCTTGGTTACGTATCCGGTCAAAACCAGGTCATCATCAATCTTTACCCGCACCAGATCGCCGATCTTAATTCCTATCCCAGTCCCCGCTGACTCACGGGTAAAACCCACTCTGAACACTCTCGCGTAGCTCAGCAGCTTTGAAGATATGCTGACAAGCTGCCACGCGCGGTATTCTTTACCACCAATCAGAAGTTTTACGACCGTTTGTTCCATAATAAAAAAGCGCCCTGTTCCCAGAGCGCTTAATCCCCCTCCTTAACTACCGTCTCATCGGCACCCCGATTCATTGCATATGTAGGTGCGCCCATTCCTGGTGTCTTCCCAAACCTCCCCAAGACCATTCCTTCCGACCCTTCTCATGTCAAGGAATGAAGGTGGTGTTTCCTTTTGGATAGGCTCCCTCAACCTGACGGTTCCCCCCTTCCCTGCCCTAAATACATATCCGCTAGGGGAAACATAAACCCCGTTTTTATCAAACTTCCCTTTTCTGGAAGCAGCAGTAGCTTCTCCATGCAGGGGCTTATCCGGCGACGAAATGGAGGCCCTTCTCTCGGGAGAATTCCCACCAGCCGAAACGGCAGGTATTGCCACAAGCAAACCTAACAGCAATACGAAAATCTTTCTCATGCTCCCCTCCATCAGCAGAAACACCTCTGCGTAGGCAGAGAAAAGCTTCTCATTTCATCTTACCGCCCGGGAGGGATCTTAAAAAGAAAAATTAAGTACTCAAAAGTTTCAGGGGCTTCGCGGGGACAAACGCCGGTCTTCGAATGCCGTTACGCTCAACAATTTCAGTATCCCGCGCGGCGTCTCCGTAGTAATCATAAGCCAGCACCAGCGCCGGCATGATCTCCTCGGGGGTGTAGTCAATCAGCCGGGCTTTGTTTTCTGCCCGGACCGTCATGTCATTCCACACGGACGAGTAAGCCAAAGAAAGCGCTGAGTACACGCTGTCATCCGACACCTTCAGCATCTCATTATCAATCGCGGAAAGCAGGCTATCACGTACCGCAATCATGTCGTCATAAGCCATCACCTGGGAAGGCTGAGTTTCATCTACCCGATCAAGACCCGTCCCAATGTTGCCTGCCGCCCCAACGGCGTTACTGATACTGATCAGCCGGATCCCCGTGTTAATAGCCTCAACAGCCTTCGCGGTTTCATAATCAGCCGTCCCGGATGGGTATAGGATCGAATCCCTTACATTGAAATCCGCCCCATATGAAATCCCCTGGGCAAGATAAGCCACCCGCCGCCAGTCCCTCACCGTTTCTACAAAAGAACCAAGACCAAGCGAACTCACAAGCGTACTCGCAAAAGCGCCCGGATCCGTCGTCAGAACCGTCGCGGCCACCTTTGCCAGTTCATCCAGCTTATCTAACTTAAACATCGTGGCGAGCGATTGTATCCCCTCATTTTTCAGGGCCGACTCAAGCTTTCCCACAATGTTACTGACCACAAAATCCTGAGCCCCTGACAAGTCAATTGCCGTGCCCACATAATTCTGTGCCGCCTCAGCTATCCCATCCGCTTTAATACAAACATCATCGTGCGTACTGATTGAAGCCGTTGGGAAGGACAGCTCACCAGATTCCACGAATGTGATTGAAATCTGCGCCAGCCGAAGCCTGGTTGTGTACGTTACCTGGCTGACAGATTGAGGCGTCGCTGTCATCCTCCCTACCCACGGGTCTACCAGTTCTCCCCCGCCCTGCGTCTCGAGCGCCTTAACCAGCGCGCTCATACGCTCGACATAATCCCTCCCGGTCGTGAACGCCTCTACCGTTACAATCCGAGCGGCCCGCCCTAGATCCTCTACAAAAGGTTTGTCTTGCTGAGGGTATTCAAAAAGCACCACTCGCCGTCCCACTTTCAGCTTTGTACTGGTGACATAGAACGGAACTCCGCGGTACGACGCATCCATGAGATTTTTCTGCGCTTCTGTTGCTGCCGATGATACTGTCATTTAGAAAGAATCTCCCGGGTCATAACTCTTCGCGTCCGCCGAAATATTCATGTTGCGGGCATCCAGATTATCGATTCTCGCCTTTGCCCCGTTTTCCCCAACCACATGAATCGTCATGCTGCCAACTCCAGCGGCCGGAGATGAGGGAGAACCACCGGTAGCAGGGACTCCTGGGACTGCGGGTGCAGGTGCTGTTCCTCCTCCGCTCCATCCGACAAGATCTTTCAGCCACGACGGCGCCAGATTGGCCAGCGCGTCAAGCTTCGACATAATCCAGTCAAAAATCGGCTGGAGGATAGGTTTCAAGGCATCCCATGCCGCGCGAATAGGAAACGTAAGCGCGACAAAAGCATCGCGTACCATCCCCGCCAAAAACACAAGCGCTCCGCCTATCACTCTGATAACCGGAGAAAGCCCACGTATGATCGCGGAAATGGCGTCAATCGTTGTCCCTATGGAAACAGCCAGCACTCCTGCAAAGGCCAGGAATACCGTTTTCAAAACACGGATAACCGGCCCCGCCACCTCATAAAATTTTGCGGCGAGTATGCGCAGTTTCTCCGAAATGACATCCCAGTGCTGATAAATTACAGTCGCCAAATACACAACCGCGGCAACAGCCCCCGCGATAAGAAGCCCCGGGAGCCCGAAAGACGCCATAAAAACGACTCTCACCCCATTCAGCGCGCTGACAAGCCGGGCGACGCTCATGATAAAACGTCCGATGCCCACACCCGCCAATACAGCGAGAATCGTGTTCACTCCGCCGATAGCGTTAAACACCCACCCAAAAGCGCTAATTACCGATGAAATCACTGTAATGACGGTGTCCCAGGGAACGCGCTCCAAGGCGTCAGGAAATGCCTGAACAGCCTCCGCGATCTTCTGGCTGATCAGCTCTTTGTTTCTCCCGATCACATCTTCCAGACGTTCAACCACCCGTTTGATGACAGGGGCAAGCCGCGCGCCAATGGTCGTCTGCAAAGCTGAAAGTGACATATGGAAAATATCCATTGTGTCGCCAAGCTCAGCTGCCGCCTTGACGTCATCAGAACTGACAACAATCCCCAGCTCTTCAGCTTTCTTTGACATTTCGTCAAGCCCGGCCGCCCCGTCCTTCATCAGAGGGATCAGCCTGGCGGCCAGCTTGTCGCCAAAAACGTCCGTAAGAATCTGAAGCCTTGCCGCGGGATTCTCATTAACCTTGATCGCCTCAGAGAGTTCCCGAAATACCGTTGCGGAATCTTTAACGTGGCCCTTTGCGTCTTTCCATGAAACGCCCAAATCAGAAAACAGTTGGGGAAGATTTTTATTTTCCCCACTCGCGGCCTTCCCCATCTCCCCGGAGAGCTTGGAGAGCGCCCGATCCATTTCTTCGGCGTCCATCCCGGAAAGTTTCGCGGCAAACCGAAGCTTCTGCAGCGCTCCGGTTCCTACCCCTGCCCGCTGAGATGCCTTGTCAATTGCGTCTCCCAGCTCGATAAACGTCTGGACCGAAGAAGCCACAGAGAACAGCCCCGCGCCGCCTACTGCCATCAATGGCGCGAAAACCTTTGAGGCAACGTCCCCAGCGGATCGGCTCACTCTGTCAAAAGCCCGATCAAGGCTCCTGAGATTCGTCCTGACTTTCTTCAGTTTCTCGGATATTTCGTCCTGGCAGGCAAGAACAGTTTTCAGCGAGAATACTTTGTTTGTTGCCGCCATCGTTCTTCCTCTTCGTGAATCTCGTTTGCCTGATACAGCAGTTCCTGGATGTCAGACAAAGGCCGTTCTTCAAGTTCAAAGGGGTTGATGCCCCACCAGTGCGCCAGCTGGAACACCCGCCCCC
>OGWW01000725.1_pt1 | contig 20528 bp, 15 predicted proteins | sample 1576131 | NCBI WGS metagenome assembly OGWW01 (sample SAMEA3541576, study PRJEB24748) | human gut metagenome | biome: human gut; feature: human-associated habitat; material: faeces | place: China | collected 2012 | reverse complement strand
GAGCCGGTAGACCGTCGTGTAGCCGATCTTTTCACCGCTCGCGACGAGCCCCTCGTGAATTTCCTTCGCCGTCAGAAACTCCTCAGGATGCGACTCGAGAAAGCGGATAAGGGAGGCTTTCTGACGTGTTGAGTAACCGCTTCCGCGGGGGTTCTGTTTCGTTTCGTTTTCTTCAGTCATGACTGTCCGGTGATCTTCGCCCGAATTCTGAGAATAAGAATAACCGATAAGAGGATGAAAACCGAAATCAGGGCTGTGGCGCCCCCTGGCGCGACATTGAGCGCATAGGAGGCGAAGAGCCCGCCGATCGCTGAAACCACAGAAACCGCGATGGAAATGACGGCCGTCGCGCGGATTCCTTTACGGAACTGAAGCGCCGAGGCGACCGGGATCGCGACCATCGAGCTGATCACAAGAGCGCCGAGGATTTTGATTGAGGCAGCGACTGAGGCCGCGGCGATCACGGAGAAGAGGAAGGACACCGCCCGGATCCGGACACCGGCAAACTTTGCCGCCACTTCATCAAAAGCGACATAAATCATGTCGTAGCGAAGCAGGAACGTGAGGAGCACGGCGGCCGCCGTGAGCACAAGGATCGCGATCGCGTCGCTCCTGTCAACCGTCAGGATGCTTCCGAAAAGGAAGGATTCGGCGTTCGCGTGAAGGAGCCCCGAACTCATGAGGGTCACGGCGATGCCGGCAGAAAGCGCGAGAACGATCGCGAGCGTGAGGTCGGACCGTCTCGGGAAGCGGCTCTGCAGAAGGTCGATCCCGGCACCCGCCGCGACGGAGTACCCGATCGCGTAGAGAATCGGGTTCCCGCTGCAGAGAATCCCCGTCGCTGCGCCGGCAAGCGACGCGTGGGCGAGTGTGTCGCCGAGAAGCGAAAACCGCCGCAGCACAATAAAAATCCCGATCGTGGGGCAGAGAATGCCGATGCAGATGGACGCGAAAAACGCGTACCGCATGAAGCTGAAACTGAAGATATCGCTGAAAACCGAAAAATCAGGCATGAAGCGCCTCCGATTCCGTAAGACGGCCGTCTTTCAGTTCGAGAATCCGGTCTGAGTAGCGCCGCGCGGCACCGAGATTATGTTCCACCGCGATGACGGTGAGGTGATGTTTCTCATGAACGTGACGGATCAGTTCATAGATTTCCTCGGCCCGTTTTGGATCGAGTCCGGAAGAGGGCTCATCGAGGATCAGAAGAGCGGGGGATGAAATGAGGGCGCGTGAGAGATAGAAGCGTTTCATTTCGCCCCCTGAAAGCGTACTGACAAGCGCCTCCGCCCGATGGCCGAGGTCAACTGATTCGAGCGCGAGAAGAGCGGAGTCCCGAAGATTCGTTTTTCCGATCCTGAGAGACGCGAGAATGCCTTTCTCGGTCCGGGTCCGGAGCCGCTCATAAATGGTGAGTGCCTCAAGCAGCGTGATCGGGAAGTCGGAATACGCGTAGTCAGACGCCTGGGGGACAAAACCGATCCGGGTGCCCCGAGGAACGCGGATCGACCCGGCGGACGGCTTCAGCAGACCGAGCATCAGACGGATCAGAGTCGACTTGCCGCTTCCGCTCTCTCCGGTAATGGAGGTCCAGGAGCCGTCAGTGAGGGTCTCTGTGACCGACTGGAAGAGAAACGGCGCGTGCCCGGAGTAAGAAAACTTAAATTGGGAAATCTCAACCATATTCATTCCGTTCGACAAACGGATTTGCTATTTATTTTGGTAAGCATGTATGATAGCGGATATTCTAAATTGAAAATGCTTTCCAAATTAAGGAGTGAGAGTGATGCAGAGAAGATCGCTTCTTGCGGCGATGGCCCTGATTCCCGTCTTCCAGATGGCGGTTCCGGGCGCAGCGATTGCCGCGGAGAAGAAAGTCAAAGTTGCGGCCACTTTTGACGCGATGGCGGAGATCGCGAAGGCGGTGGGCGGGAACCGGGTCACAGTCTCGACCCTGATCCCTCCGGGCGTGGAGCCGCATGAGTATTCGCCCCGTCCGGGTGATATGCGGGGACTCGCGGGCGCGGATCTCGTGATCAAGAACGGGCTCGGGCTTGAACCCTGGACTGAAAAGGCGCTGAAAGCGTCCGGCAACGGCCGCGCGAAGATCGTCGTGGCGTCTCAGGGCGTGACGCCGATGAAGATCGGGGCCGCGATCGATCCCCACCTCTGGATTTCGCCTTCAGGCGCAATCCTTGAAGCGGAAAACATCGCGAAGGCGCTTGAAGCCGCGGATCCCGCGGGAGCGGCGGTTTATAAGAAGAATCTTGCGGCTTTCGCTTCAGGCATCAAAGCCGCGTCCGACGCCTTCCGCAAGGCGGCCGCCGGATCCAAAAACCGCACGTTTGTTACCGGGCACGCGGCGTTTGGCTATCTGTGCCGTGATTTTGGTCTGAAGCAGGTCAGCGTTGAAAACGTTTACGCGGAAGGAGAACCCTCCGCGAGGCAGCTTGCGGAACTCGTGAGCTTCTGCCGGAAGAACCACGTGAAGACCGTTTTCGCTGAGGAACTCGCAAGTTCCGCGGTTTCCAGGACACTCGCCCGCGAATGCGGCGCCAAGGTGGTCCCGATCTACACGATGGAAAGTCCTGAAGACAAACTGAGCTTCACCGCCCGTATGTCTCAGAACCTGAAACACATTGCTGAAAGTTTTCGGTAACGACGCGAAAAGACTGCGGACCTGATCCGCGCGCCACACAGAGTAAAGCGTTAACCGGGCTCTCTGCCTCTTCTCCGGGAGGCAGAGAGTTTTTTTATATTGAGTTCGGGGAGAAAAAGAGCAAAAAAATGGGAAGACTGAATGGATCAGCCTTCCCTTTAAGAGAATCAGGAAACTGGGATTCGTGCTTTTTCCCCCAATCCTGTTTCCTGATTCCGTGGGAGCCCGGCGCCCCCAGAGAGAGTGGATGCAGCGTTCTTTGTCAGACGCCTGAGGAGAGGAGGGCAGTGTCCGAAGTGTTTTCCGCGATGCCGGTTAATGAGGCGGATTCTGGAGATCCTTTGCCGCATGTCCGGTACGGGAGAACTGGCGTGACTCACAGCTTTAATCCGTCACTTCTGTCTGTGAGTGACGCCGGCGGAATGACCTTTCTTCTTCTTTTCTTAGGGCACTGCCTGCGTCGGTGAAGCATTTTCAAGGGAGGTCAGATCGATCCTCCTTTTTCTGATGTAGTCATAAAAACTGCTTCCTTCTGTGTGTCGTTTATGTTGTTCTTTCTTGTGAAATCAATTCTATAAGTCATTGAATGTTGTATGTTTTGCAATTGAGATGAAGGGCGGTGAATTCAATTATTGCAATTACTTTCGCTTGAGACAGACTGATAAATTTCTGTAAAAGGCCCTCTCTGTTTCCCGGGATGAAACAATGCGGTGATTTCACTGTAAAAATGATGTTTTTACAGATGGTTGAATGAAAAGCACTGTAAATCTGACCCTTAGCCGTCTAAGTAAAGGCGGAAAGATAGCAATGATATCTAACTGAGATGAATTGGCAGTTCGTTTTCCTGTGGTTACGTAAAAGATTGACTTTTGGTTGAAAAAGTTGACTTGCAATAATTTTGATGTGTATCAAAAAGATAACCCCTTGGGGTATCGGGTTAAGCCGGTATCAGGCAGAAAGAAAGGGTTTTCGGAGGTTGACACAGAGTTTGCAGGGATGAACTTTGGAGCAGTTTTCTGAACCGGGAGTCTTAGAGCGCTGCAGATCTGAAGGCAAAAAAAACGGGAAGGTCAGGGAGGACCTTCCCGGTAAAGGAGTCTGCGAAACAGGGATCAATGCACATTCCCCCTTCCTGCTTTGCAGATTCCAAGGGGGCCCGGCGCCCCCTATGTCAAGCTGCTATGGGAGTGATTTATTTCAGCCGCTTCTGAATATCAGCGATCTGTTGCTTCAGCGCCCGGAGTTCCGCTGACTGGGAGTCGAGGCGGGTATTCGCGGCGGAAAGCTTCGTGTCAGCTGTGGCGAGGCGGGCACTGAGGTCCGTGTTTTCGGTCTTAAGCGACGTCACTTCGGCCTGCAGTTCCTGGGGCGACTTCTTCTTCATGCTGTTATCCCCGAACCGGTAAGAAACACCGAGGTTCAGCATGTGGTCGTTCGATGCGAAGGCACCGCCGACGTTAAACATCAGGTTTTCAGTCGGGCGGACAAAGAGTCCGACCGCGAGAGCCTGAGTGCCGTGATAGACACCGAGACCGAGGGAAGCGGAGACTTTGTGGTCTTCGTCATAATCCTGCGGATGGAGACCCGCGAGAGCGGCTGCTGTCGCTCCGGCCCGGTTGATACGGTCCTTCAGATCCCGCTGTCCGGCAGAGAACTGGTTCTGCAGGTTATTGATATCCGTGCGGTTAGCGGCGATGTTCGCCGTATTGTTGTCAATATCCCGGCGGTTCGTCGCAATGTTCGTCGTATTGTTCTGAACCTTGACATTGGTTTCGTGGAGCTGGGCCCCATTGATCGCCTCGTTCGACGTCGCAGAAACGGTGCCGGCAGCTACATTTGTGATCTTATTTCCGCCGTTATCGAGCCCGGCCGAAGTGATTGAAACCGTTCCGGAAGAGCCGCCGGTGATCGTTACGCCGTTCGTATTGATGACCGTCGTTGTGGGGGACGAGTCTGAGGAGAACGTGGCGCTATGCATATCCGTCAGGTCCTGGCTCAGCGTCACCGTGTAGGTGCTCGCGGGAGGCGAAGTGGAGGGATCAGCCGTGATCGGGAGACGCGTGGTGTCAACCGAGAGGTTCGGTCCCTTGGTGTCCACTTTTGTGGAAGAAGCAGCGGTAATGGCCTTGAGCTGAGCCACGTTGACCGCGTCGGTATCTTTCCAGCCAGCGGCGACACCCGTAATCTGACGCGTGATTCCTTCATCGGCGTCACCGACCGAGACTGCGGATGCGGTGGACATCCAGGTTGCGGATGTGTCTGTAGAGATCGTTTTGGTTGACGGATCATAGCCCTTCAGTCCGTACCAGGTATCAGCGACAGAACCTGAACCAATCGCCACGCCGCCAGTCGTGGTTGCGGTGGCGTTGTTGCCGATCGCAACCGAGCTCGCTCCTTTGGCGATCGTATTCGTACCGACCGCGGTAGCGTTGGCGCTGGACGCGGTTGATGTGTTGCCGATAGCGACACCGCCCATGGAGGTAGCCGTTGCCGTATTGCCGATCGCGACCGTATTCAGAGTAGCGGCCTTGGAATTGGTACCCATGGCAATCGCGTTGCTGCCAGAAGCTGTCGCTGTGCTGCCGATTGCGGTGGCGTTAGTGCCAGTCGAGTTCGCCGCGTTGCCGAGTGCGACGCCGCCCATGTAGGACGCTGATGCGGTATTGCCGATCGCAACCGTATTCAGCATAGCCGCCTTGGAATTGGTACCCATGGCAATCGCGTTGCTGCCAGAGGAAGACGCTGTATTGCCAATAGCGACACCGCTCTGGAAGGTTGCGAGGCTGTCGGAACCAATCGTCACACTGTTGTTTGCTGCTTTGACAGGAGTTGCGGTCGTGGCGTTTCCAATGACGACAGCGCCGGTAACCGTATCGAGATTACGGTTATCACCGATCACAATCGTTTTTGTGGCATGGGAAACCGAGTTTCCGGACCCAATAACGGTGACATGGTGCACGGAGTCGCCCGTGTTAGCGAAGCCTGTGAAAAGGTTATAGGCGCTCGGTGCGCCTTCACCGCCTTTCACCGTATTCCCGACACCGATAATTGCGGTTTCGTTTGTCCAGTCAGCCGTATTAGCACCGCCGATTGCAAGCGTAGAGCCGCCGCCGTTTGATTGGCTGACGAGTTCCCGGAGCGTGTCGGCGAACTCAACCGGGGAGGAGGGCAGAATCGGGGTCCGCGACAGCGTGTCGTCATTCTGGAGCGAATTGGTAATCTGGTTTGCGGCACCGAAAACCAGCGCACCGGAAGAATTGGAAACCCGGTTTGCTACGCCGACCAGACTGTTTGCCATCCCGGAGACTGCGGACTGAGAGCTTCGGGATTCGTTGCTGTTAAAAGAGCCAATGATCGTGGCACCGAACCCCTGGGAAACAGCGCTGTTTCCATTGACCGTGTTTGTTCCGCCCGGATAGTAATTGGCGGAATTGACGTTATAGGCACCGATCGACGTGGCGTACTGACCAGCGGTATAAGAGTTATAGCCTACACTCGTCGCTCCGAACCCGTACTGAAGGTTTTCATAGGAGTTGGAAGCGTCTCCCTGCTTATTGACATTCACGTCGCCGATCTGACCGGTGTAATCGTGCTGACCAAGAACGGTTGAGCCGTTGTAGCCAATGGAATTTTTACCGATCGCGATACCGCCCGCGCCAAAGTTCCCAGTATGAAAGAGATAGGACAAGGGATCCATGAATACGACAGCTGCGCCTTTTCTGCCGACTTCGGTGATGGTCTTGGCGTTGGCGCCGATTGCGATACTGGCTTCGCCAGCGTTGCCGCTATAAGTACTGTCTGTTCTGGCGTTGGGGCCAACAGCGACCTGATTGGCTCCAGTGGTTGAACTCGTCGCGCCGACAGCGACGCCGGCGCCGCTGCCTGCAGTAACCATTCCTGCGGCCATGGCGGGGCAGGCTGCGAGAGCAATCGCAGCAGCCACAAGTGACACCGCGAAACACGAATGAGAAGTGTTTCCCATGGTGCGTTTAGAAGGGCTGGCCTGTCGCCGGGCGGAGGGAGCCTAGTGAATGACATTGCTTGACATGAGATTTTCCTCTGTGTGTTTTTTGTTAAGTTTTGTGAGGAAAATTATATGAATGAGCCATAAGTTGTTGATTTAGCAATCATCTCATGTTCGTTATGCATTCATTAAATGCATTAAGAACGGGAAAGAGGATTTGATAAATCCAACGTTTTTTCGATAACTGACGTCCAAAAATCCGGGGATAATTCAACGTATATTGAAAAAATGCATTTAAACAAGGGATTAAATAGGGAACATAGGGGGTATTATTCAAACACTGGTGAAATAACGGTATACCATCATGCATAAAGAGCAAGCAGGAAATGGCAGTTTTTCTGATTGCAAAAAGTTCAATAATTCAAATAGTTGCATGTATATCAACAACAAAAAACGTTGATTGAAGTCAAAAACCGCCAGTGATCGGGACTGAAAAACGTGTTTTGGAACTACGAAGCCGCTCCAGATTCGTAGGAAAGAGAAAGATGATCCGGGAGAAACCGAAAACTGTAGGGGGCGGTTTTCTGTCCCGTGCCGCTAAACGAAAAAAGGGAAGGTTTTTTCAAACCTTCCCATAAAAGGGCATCAGAAATCAGGACTCTGTGCTAATCCCCCATCCTGTTTTCTGGTGCCCGGGGAACCCGGCGTTCCCCGGAACCAGTCCGATGGACTGTATTAATGAAGATGCTTCTGGATGTCCGCAATCTGGGCTTTCAGGGCTTTGAGTTCCGAGGCCTGAGAGTCAATGCGGGCATTCGCGGTAGCGAGCCGCGCGCTGAGGTCAGTGTTTTCAGTCTTGAGAGACGTCACCTCTTCCTGCAGCTGCTGCGGAGACTTCTTTTCCATGCTGTTGTCACCGAAGCGATAGGAGACGCCGAGGTTCAGCATGTGGTCATTCGACGCGAAGGCACCGCCGATGTTGAACATCAGGTTTTCAGTGGGCCGCACGAAGAGACCGACCGCCAGAGCCTGGGTTCCGTGGTAGAAGCCAAGACCGAGAGAACCGGAAACCTTATGGTCTTCGTCGTAATCCTGCGGATGAAGTCCGGCAAGAGCCGCGGCCGTTGCGCCCGCCCGGTTGATGCGATCTTTCAGGTCCTGCTGCCCGATGTTGTATTTGTTCATCAGGTTATCGATGTCCGTCCGGTTAGCGGCAATATTCGTCGCGTTCTTCTGGACGTTCACATTCGTTTCGTGGAGCTGAGCCCCATTGACCGCGTCGCTCGAGGTTGCTGAGATGGTGCCAGGAGCCACGTTCGTGATCTTATTTCCGCCGTTATTGAGGCCCGTCGAAGTAAGAGAAACCGTGCCTGAAGTACCGCCAGTGATCGTCACGCCATTCGTGTTGATGACGGTCGTCGTGGACGAGACATCAGGATTACTGAAGGTGGCGCTGTGCATGTTCGTCAGATCCTGACTAAGGGTTACGGAGTAATCCTTGCCAGAGGCTTCCGCAACCGGTGTGGGATCTTCACCCTCAGAGGTGATAGGAAGCTTTACGGTTTCAGACTTAACCGAGAGGTTGGGGTCATCGGTAGTAACGGTAGTGGTATTAGCGGACGTATTAATCGCCGTCAATGTCGCAGCCCGCAGCTGAGCCACGTTGACTGCATCCGTGTCCTCGGAACCGGCGGCTACGCCAGTAATCTGACGCGTCACACCTTCATCGGCATCACCAACAGCAACCGCAGCTGCAGTAGATGTCCAGGTGGAGTCGTCCACCTTAGTCGAGGTAGTCTTCGTGGAGGGGGCGTAACCGGCTACGCCAGCTGCGCGGTTAGCGACTGAACCAGCGCCGATTGCAACGCTACCGCTGACAGAAGCGGTGGAGTTTGTACCCAGAGCCACAGAGGATGGCGAATTAGCGGCCGAATTTGTGCCAATGGCTACAGCATAAAGCCCATTCGTTTGAGCCTGTGTGCCAAGCGCTACAGTCCCGCCACCAGAAGCTGTTGCGGTGTTACCTAATGCAATGTCACCGATAGTGGATGCTGTTGTGTTGTAACCGATAGCTACCGAGTACGAACCTTTGGTTTTCGTGTAGCTGCCGATAGACACACTGGACAGACCAGCGATTTTGTTATCCGCCCCCAGAGCTCCAGCCACAGCTTTGTAGCCAAGAGCAACCGATTGACTGGCGAGAGCCGTATTTTGCGAACCAATAGCTAAAGAGTCCACACCATACGCTTTGGATATGTAGCCAACAGCCAAGGAGTCTGATGCGTTAGCGAGACTCTGGAAACCAAAGGCAGAAGAGAAAGGCCCCTTCGATATTACCTGATAGCCAATGGCATTTGAGCCATCGCCCTGAGCGCTAGCGGTGTTTCCAATTGCCAATCCGCTCTTCCCACTGGCGACTGCAGAGGTTCCGATAGCATAACTGTCCTGGGCGGTTGCGCTGGCAGAGGTGCCGATTGCGACGCTGTCCTGTGCAGTCGCGTTGCTGGACTTTCCAATTGCGACAGCATCAGCAGTGGTCGCACTGGAGGAGGTACCAAGTGCAATTGTGTCTGTGGCACTCGCATTGCTGTCAGTGCCGATAGATACAAAATTATCAGCGTCAGAAATTTCTGTCGTCTCAGTAGCAGATCCCAGTACGACCGCACCGGTTGTAGAAGTTAAGGTGTGGTTGTCGCCGATAACAATGTCGGATGTTCCTGTCGAAACGGTATTGCCGGAACCAATAACTGTGACATGAGTGATCTCGTCAGCGGTGTTCGCAAAACCGGTGATCAGGTTGAAAGCACTTGGGTTTTCTGCCGAACCTGTTACGGTATTTCCGACACCCAGCAGGGCCGTTTCCAGAGTCCAGTCAGCCGTGTTGGCACCGCCAATTGCAAGGGTAGAGCCGCCGCCGTCCGAATTTTTGACGAGTTCACGAAGTTTTGCAGCAAAATCCGAGGCATTCCAAGGCATGCTTAAAAGATCCCATTTGCTAGTTGGCAAAACTCCTGAGAGCGTGTCGTCATTCTGCAGAGAATTTGTAATCTGGTTTCCGGCACCAAAGACAAGCGCGCCGGAAGCATTTGAAACCCGGTTTGCAACACCAACAATACTGTTAGCCATACCCGAAACAACTGACTGGGAATTCCGGGATTCATTACTGTTCAGCGAACCGAGAATAGTAGCGCCGAATCCTTGGGAAACTGTGCTTTTACCGTTGATGGTATTTGTATTGGCTAAGAAATAATTTGTCGAATTAACGTTATAGGCACCGACCGAGGTTGCGAACTGCCCTGCGGTATAGGTGTTATAGCCAACACTGGTTGCGCCTACGGCGTACTGCAGGTCTCCATACGTATTGCCTGTGCCTGTTCCGTTGATATTGACGTCCCCCAAGGCCCCGGTGTAGTCATGCTGGCCAATAACCGTTGATCCATTGATTGCGCTTGAATTTTCCCCGATCGCAATCCCGCCCGAACCGCCAGAGAAATCAAACGAAACAGCGATAGCCTTAGTGCCGCCTTCGGATGAAGTTGTAGCATTCTTGCCGATAGCGATGCTGGAGTCGTCATTGTTGCTACTTGAATACATAGTCGCCGCGGCACCGCTGCCAATCGCGATCTGATTGGCTTTTGCCGTGGAGCTGTTTGCTCCTACAGAAAGCCCCGGGCCGGTACCTGCAGCGACATCAGCCGCAAACGCTGTTACTGACGTGGTCGCCAGGATTGCTGCGGCGAGAATGGAGAGGGAGAACCGGAATGCGTTCTTTCCGGTGTGATTCTGCATACTGACCTCCTGCCGGGAGGGGGGAGGCACATGGAACGCTTTTTTAGTAATTTTGCTTGTCATGGCTGGTTCCTTCTGTGTTTACGTTATTGTTAACTTCTGTAATTTCAGTATAGATAACCCATTGAAATTTGTGATTTTTGCATTTACCAACTTCGTAAATAATTTCAATAAATGCAATCACTAACGCTGAGAGTAACTTGATAATTTTCAAAACCAGCAAAAAATTGTTACGTAAATTGAAACAATCAAAAAACAGAAAAATTACGTAAATAATCATTCTGTTAACTTTTGATATCAGCGATATATGAACAGAATCTGCGCAATAAATTGGACAAATAGCAAAGCTATAAGTTTGACAGGAAATGTATTTTTGTTGATTGCATTGTTTACAACAATGCAACGAAAATCAACTAAGTTGAATCTGATGTTTTATTGATATAGGTCAAATTAACGAGGTCCGTATACGTTTTTTGATCTAGAAGTTCACACTATTGACCTACTAGTTATTGTTAAAAATTTAATCTAAATAACGATAAATTGTGCTGTAACCAGAAAATTCGAAAGAAAAGTCAAATCTGGAATAGGAAGAGGGACAGCAGAGGGTTGAATCGTTAACCTACGCTTAACTAACCTTTAGTTGTAAATTGATCAATAGCGGTTGGAAAAAAGAAAAAATTACAAGATAAAAAATAAGGGAGAAGCATTTCTGCTTCTCCCTAAATTTTCTGTGCCGCCAAGAGGGCACAGAGAGGCTTTTTACCAGCCGCAGCCGTGTCCGCCGTTCATCATCGGGCCGGGACCAAAGCCGCCCATATGGGGGCCGTATCCGCCCATCATGCTGCCGGCGTGATGGCCGAACTCATACTGCAGGAAGATTTCCTTCTGATCCGCGGAAAGCGAATTCATCAGGTTCTTGCGGGCAGAGGCGAGAGCCGAGAGGTTATCCGACGCTTCACGCATGACCTTCGCGCGGGCTTCAAGCGCCTGCTGACGGCTTTCTGCACCGAGCATGGCCTGGCGGGCTTCGTAGCGAGTGTTCGCCATATTGGTCACCGCTTTCATCCAGGCGTCAAACACCCCCTGCTGGGCGCTCGTGATCTTGAGCCCTTCGGCGATGTGCTTGGAAATCTGGTTCATATAAGCGGGATCCACTTTACCCTGAGCCCCCTGAGGCATCACCGGGCCCGGTCCGAGCATCGGGCCGCCTGCAGGGCAGGGGTACCCCGCCTGAGGCTGACCGCCAGCCGGGTAGGCCCAGGCGGTGGCTGCCGCGGCGAGAACGCCGGCTGAGGCGAGAGCGCTGAGAATGATCTTGGAAGACTTCTTCATGGTTTTGCTCCTGAGGTTAATTGCATAACTGGAAGTCTATAGAAGAGGCGTGCAAATGCCGCATTGTCTTTGTAACGGGGAAGGTGCGGTGTTTACAGAGTATTTCAGGGGTTTCACGGAGGATATCTGATACCGCCTGTGGAACCGGAAGGCAGGGTCAGGTGAGTGTCATCCTCAGAAACAGAAACACCCCGAAGTGCCGGGCTTCGGGGTGCTGTCATGGGGGATGTGGAGAAGACCGGTGCTACTCAACTTCTTCCGGCTTCTTGTCGAATGCCTCTCCAACAGTGTCGAGGAACGAGCGCAGCCAGTCTGCGCCGCCAAGCCTCAGAAACATCTCTTTCTGCTTGGGGGTGCAGCGGATGTGAAGGACGATGTCCTTCGCATGCCCTGACAGCGGGCGGCCGCGGCGCCGTTTCTCTCCGCTAAGGGGTTGGGGCATATAAGTTCTGGTTTGAATTTCGGGCATTTTGTTTTCTCTCTTATTACACACACTATATTACATCGTGTGTTTGGAATAGTCCGGTACCCTAATGATTTGCTTACACTTTTTTCCGGTTAAGTATTACAAATTTGGAAAGTTGTAAACACCGAAGTTGTCAAAAAAATCCCCCGGACCGCTATTCAGCGCATCCGGGGGATTGCGTTTTCAGTCAACCGCGGTTAACGAAGCGCGAAGCTGATGCCGAAGAGCACCGCGAGAACGCACATCGTCGGGTTGATATCCTTCCAGCGGCGGGTGAGAACCTTGACCGCGATATAGGAGATGAAGCCGATACCGAGGCCGGTCGCGATGTTGAACGTGAGCGGCATCGAGATAACGGTGAGGAAAGCGGGGAGGGCGTCCGTGAAGTCATCCCAGTTGATGGCGCGCAGCGTCCCCATCATCATGGCGCCGACGATCATGAGGGCGGCTGACGTGGCGTAGACCGGAACGATCGAAAGGATCGGAGCGAGGAAGAGAGAAAGGGCAAAGAGCACAGCCACCGTCACAGCAGTGAGGCCGGTGCGGCCGCCAGCGGCAACGCCTGAAACGCTTTCGAGATAGGTCGTCGCGGTGGTGCAGCCGAGGAGACCGGAACAGAGCGTACCGATGGAGTCCGACATCAGGGCGCGGTCGATGCCGCGGATCTTGCCGTCAGCGGACACGTAGCCTGCCTTTGAACAGACACCGATCAGCGTGCCGAGGTTATCAAAGAGGTCAATAAAGCAGAGCGTGAAGAGTATGACCACAACCGAATGCTTCATCAGACCGCCGAAATCCAGCTGGAACGCCGTTGCGGTCGGGAAAAGCTTGATCGGTTTCGCGAATTCAGCGGCAAGGTCCGGGAGCGGAGTGGCGCCGAAGACGAAACCGACCACGGTGATGATCGCCATACCGATAATCATGGCACCCTTCGTCCCGCGGGCAATCAGAGCGCCGATGATGATCACGCAGATCACGGTGAGGAAAACCTTCGGATCCCAGAGGTTGCCAAGCGTCACGAAGGACGTCTTATCCCCCACAATGAGACCGCAGTTCTTCATGCCGATGAACGCGATGAAGAAGCCAATACCGGCCGGAATCGCGGACTTCATGGACATCGGAACCGAATTGATAATCAGCTGCCGGATGCGGGTGAAGGTGAGGAGAGAGAAGATGATGCCGGAGATGAGCACCGCGGCGAAGCCTGCCTGCCAGGTGAACCCCATCGGTCCGCAGACGATGAAAGAGAAGAAGGCGCTGATGCCGAGACCCGGGGCGACAGCGACCGGGAAATTAGCCCAGAGGCCCATGATGAGCGTCGCGATCACGGTGATCCATACCGTTGACACGAAAGCGTCGCCGAACGCGATGCCTGTGTTGGACAGCATGCCAGGGACAACGGCGAGCAGATAACACATCGTCACGAAAGTCGTGACGCCTGCGAGAATCTCCCGCCTGACGTTCGAGCCGGCAGCCTCGATTTTGAAATACCGGTTTAGAAGCTCATTCACTTGTGGTGCCTCTCCGAAGAGAAAGTTTGAGGATGGTTTTATAGGAAATCGGTTACCGCGCCCGGCGGGTGAGTGTCATGCGGGTGCGGTTATATTCGCCCCAGGAGATCTTCCCGGATATCAGGGCATCCTGATTCGCTTTCACTTTGGGGTCAATCTGGGCTTCGCTTTGTTTCACCGCGGCTTCATGTGCGTCAACGCCGGAGGCAATCATCATCTGCCGGGTCTTGTCGTTGATCGCGGCAATCTGCTGGAAGACACGGTTCGCGGCTTTCACTTCCGCGGGAGACGCTTTGGCGGAGTCGGAGGCCTGAGCGTCAGTGAGTTCAGATGCGATACAGGGGGTCTTGCTGAAATAAGCCTGATTTGAGGGCTGCTGGCAGACCCGGAGCATCAGACCGCGGACGTCGCGGAATCGGGCTGCCACGGTTTCAGGGGCCACTTTGCCGCCCTTGAAAGGAGCCTCGAGCTGGAAGGCGTCGTCCTTCGGATTCACTTCGACATCAAGAAGCTTCTGCTGCAGCGCGGGTTTCGACTGCGTGAGAGCAGGCGCGTCCGGCACGCTCACCGTTGCCCGGTCGGAGTGGAGCAGAAATTCAGTAATAGGATCAGCCGCAAAGGCGAGTGTCGCGGAAAGAGCGGCCAGGCCAGCGGCAATAACAAAATAGAGTTTTTTCATCGGGGGGGATCTCGCGGTTGTGCTAATGATAAAACCGGGGAGAGATTTCGTACATTGCCCGAACAAATTTTTTTTGACGGAAGTCCCATTCAGCAGGGGATCCGGTGCGTTTCCTTTTGAAAATTTCGGCTCTCTGGTCTAACGTATCCTTCAGTCTGGCTAATAAGAAAGGTCGATCAGATGGCTAAAACCTTCACGCTCCGTGACGCGGGGAATTCTGCGTTTGTTCCTGGGTTCCGGCTTGTGGATGCCGAGCTTCCGAACGGCATCACTCTCAGAACTGCGATCGGCGGTCCCCGCTATTCCAGGAAGCGGCCGCTTGTGATGCTGCATGGGCATCCTCATACCCACGTGATCTGGCGGAAGGTCGCGCCGTTCTTCGCGAAGGACCGTCTGGTCATCCTTCCCGATCTCCGCGGGTACGGTGACAGTTCAAAGCCTGAAAGCACGCCGGATCACCGCCCGTACTCAAAGCGCGAAATGGCGTCCGATATCGCGGAACTCGCCCGTGGCTTATCGCTCCCTCCATTTGATCTCGTGGGGCATGACCGAGGGGGACGGGTCGGGCACCGTTTCGCGCTCGACTACCCTGAGATGCTTTCAAGCGCCACCTTTATCGATATTGCGCCGACCGCGACAATGTATGAAAGAACCAATAAGGAATTTGCGACCCGATACTTCTGGTGGTTCTTTCTGATTCAGCCGGAGCCCTTTCCTGAGAAACTGATCCTCTCGGATCCGGAGTATTTCCTCAGGCGTCATATCGCGGGGCAGCTGAAGACCGAGGGGGCGACAGAAGAACCGGTGATGCAGGAATACCTTCGCTGCTACCGGGATCCCAGGACGGTGCACGCGATCTGCGAGGATTACCGGGCAGCGGCAACGATCGATCTCGAGGATGACGCGTCTGACAGCGGGAAGCGGATCCGCTGTCCGCTTTTCCTTGTCTGGGGCGCGAAGGGCACCGTGGGGCAGCTTTACGATGTGCCGGAAACCTGGCGCGGGAAGGCGCTCGATGTCCGGGGCACAGCTCTTCCCTGCGGTCATTCCCCTGAGGAAGAGTGTCCGCATCGGTTTGAAGAAGAGCTCGACGCCTTCCTGATGAGTGTTCCATAAAGAGAAAGCGCAGACTCTCGTTAAGAGTTATCTGGCTTCCTCTATATATAAGATATAAGAGGACAGTTTCTTTAGAGGAGCCCAAGAAGGCTCAGCACCGCAGGCAGCGTTACCGCGGCAAGAATTGTCGTGAGAAGGAGCGAATTCGCGGTCGGCCCCTGAAGCACATTGAATTCCTGCGCCATGATGTAGACATTCACACCGACCGGGAGGCAGCCGAGGAGACACACGGCCTGAAGTTCCGGCCCCGTGAGCCCCATCAGGTGCCCGAGAAGGAATACAACAACCGGCTGCACGCCAAGCTTCAGAACCGTGATGAGGCCAGTCGTTTCAAAGTGGGACCGAAGCTTATATTGAGTAAGACCGACACCCACCGCGAAAAGCGCGACAGGGGAGGCGGCGTTTGCCATCAGATCGACAGTCTTCTTCAGCGGCACCGGCATTTCGAGTCCCGTGAGACTCCAGAGGAGACCGAGAATAATGCCGATCACAATTGGGTTCCGAAGGGATCGCATCGTACCCTGATAGATCGTCCTGGAGAGTGACGGACTGCGGCTCCGGCTGAACTCAATCTGCACCGTCGCGAAGGTCCACATGAGGAACGCGTTGAGCGCGAAGATCACGGCAAGTGCCGGCATCGAAGCCGGGGAGAGAAGCGCGATCGAAATCGGGACCCCGAGCTGGACGTTATTGGAAAACACCGTTGCCATGCCAAACACCGTCTGTTCGTCTGTCGTGAGGTGGCAGAGTTTCTTCGCGAGAATCCGGCCGAAAAAGTAAACCAGAATGCAGGAGCCGAAAAACGCGAAGGGCACCCCGAGCTTCGGCGCGGGAAGCTGCGTGATGTTACTCATCAGACGGAAGAGGAGCGTCGGGATCGCGACCGTGAAGGCGAATTTTGAGAGCGCCTTTCCGATTTCCGGTGTGACAAGTCTGAGAGAGGCGAAAAGGTAGCCAAGACCGACCAGCGCGAAAAGCGGAAGCGCGATCAGAAAGTTATTAAGAAAGACAGTCATGAAAGGAGCCGGTTTGAATTTTTCCTGACTCTACGCCGCTTTGGATCCGGGCGCAGTTACGCAAAGCTCCGAGGATCCCCCGATCGGGGGATCCCTGCGGAAAGTCTGAATAGATCAGAGTACCGGGCCTTCCATGAAGACCTCGAGCTGCTCCTCATAAAGGAGCGTCTCCATTTTCGTAACGGTTCCGGACGCGATGTCTCTCAGATGGGTGAGAAGCGCTTCTCCCATTTCTTCGATTGACGCGTTGCCTGACATGACGGGAGAGGCGTCAAAGTCAAAATTATCAGGAGACCGCTCAAAAGCTCTGGCGTTGCCCGTTACGTAGAGGAACGGTGATACAACGGTTGGATTGATGGCAGGCATTGCGGGATTTTCAGGCATGGCGTTTCCGCCCATCTGATAAATCATGATCGCGGCGCCGGCAGCGGTGAACCCGAGGGGAAGCGAAAGCGAACTCATCCAGGCGTCCATGAAGTAGAGCCCATGACCCGACGGGGCTTCACCGTAGGTGAGTACATCCTGAATCGGGCGATGACCGGATTTGGCGATCGCGCCGAGCGATTTTTCTTCAAGGGTCGATATACCCGCCGCGATATTCGCCGGTATCGGATTGATCGCCCGGATATCTTCGCCGGTGGAGAGCGCTTTTTCTTCCCAGCGACGGGCTGCGGTGAGAATTTTCTCTGCTACGGTGTCATTTACGGCACGGGCAGCGACCAGCTTCTCCGCGCCGATGATTTCCGTGGTTTCTGAGAACATCGCGGTTCCGCCGGCGTCGATCAGCCGGTCAAAAGCGTTGCCCACCGTGGGATTCCCCGCGATGCCTGAGGTGGCGTCTGACGTTCCGCATTTTACGGCGAGTGTCAGCGCGGAAAGCGGGCAGGGCGACCTTCGGGCCCTGGAGACTTCGACCGCAAGGCTTCGGGCTGCCTGAAGCGCTTTACCGAGAAGGCCATAGCTTCCGCCGGACTCTGTGAGGTAAAGGATCCGGAAGGGTTTACCGGACTGCTCTGCCGCGGCAGCAAAGCGGCTGTCGCTCATATTGCGGTAGGCGCTTTCGCCGGACGGTTTCACCGCGAGGAGCAGTGTCCCGCCGACATTCGGATTCCGGATAAGACCTTCCATCACACGGGCAATCGTTTCTCGGTCTTTCGCGGGGCGTCCCGTTTCTGCCGGAATTTCAAAGTGAACCGCGCCCCGGATCATCCGACAGACATTGGTCGCGATGAAATTGAGCGACCGGTTGATCGGAAGAATGAGAAGCGTGTTTCTCGCGCCGGCATGCCCATCGGGGCGCATGAACCCCAGAAACTCATTAGTCATTTGGCGTTCTCCTTCAGGTCACCCCGGCCGCGGGCCCCCTCAATGTTATGAATATGGACGAGTGAACCCGGAGCGATGTCGCGGCTCGCAACGCCAATCGGCAGACCGTACTTGATCACGAGGCTGCCTTTTTTCATCGGTGACACCGCAATCTTGAATCCGAAGGGGACCGCGTCCAGGGCTGTGACTAGGCGGCCGGTTTTTTCGCGGCCCAGGATGATTTCAGCGGTATCTCCGGCCGCTGCGTCAGAAAGCGCGGTGGCCACCGTGTCTTCCGGATTGAGAAGCAGAGCAAGCATCGATTCTTCTCCTGATATAAGAGACTTCGCGAAGCGCAAAGCGATCCAATTATCAGCGGTTTCCCGTGTTTCAGAAATGCCTAATAGGGGGAAGAGGGAGGCGAGGCTTCACGCCTAAAGGTGTGAGGTTTTGTGAGCCGGGCGCCGGAATCGGGAGCAAGGCCCGGCAACTTGAAATATAATCGGCAGTTTACCGGGCCTTGAAGCGGGTGAGCCCTTTTGTTCCCCGTTTCCGCGGTCAGTCCCGAGATGGGCAGTGCTGTGTCGCGGTGCTGCCGTCTCCCGCCGGAATTTTTAGGCCGTATCCGTTCTGGAGCCGGCCCCTTTTTAAAGTAAGCAAAATGACTGAAAAAGCTGAAGAAGTAAAGAATGAAGAAACCGAGGTTAAGGCCACCAAGTCTTCCGAGGTTACCGATAGCTCCCTCACCGCTCCCGTGAACCCGCTCGCGCGTTCCGTTGAGGTCACTGTCTCCCAGGATGCCGTCTCCGCCGGCACCGAATCCCGCCTGAAGGGCTATGCCAAGAAGGCCCGCGTTGACGGTTTCCGCCGCGGCCACGTCCCGATGAACATCGTGCGCAGCCTCTACGGTCAGGAAGCCTACAGCGAAGCCCTGAACGAAGAAATCGGCAAGGCTGTTGAGAAGGCGATCACTGAAGGCGGCTTCCGCATCGCCGGCACCCCTGAAGTGGTCCCCGCGAAGGACATGCCGACTGACGGCAAGTCTGATCTCAAGTTCGAGGCTCACTTCGAAGTGATCCCCGAGGTCGAAACGCCTGATTTCGCTAACCTCGAGCTCCATCGTTTCGTCTGTGAAGTCACCGATAAGGAAGTGACCGACACGCTGAACGTCATGCTGAAGCAGCGCGCTACCTATAAGGATGTCGAACGCGCTTCCCAGAAGGACGACGAAGTGACGGTTGACTTCGAAGGCAAGATCGACGGCGTCGCTTTCGACGGCGGCACCGCTAAGGACTACGCCTTCATTGTCGGCGCCGGCCAGATGCTCCCCGAGTTTGACGCTGCCGCCACCGGTCTCAAGGCTGGCGAGACGAAGGAATTCAAGCTCACGTTCCCGGTTGACTACGGTGCGAAGAACCTCGCCGGCAAGATCGCCGACTTCACCCTCACCGTGAAGAAGGTTCAGGAGCCCGTGCTCCCCGCCCTCGACGATAAGTTCGCTGAATCCCTCGGCATCAAGAGCGTTGATCAGCTGAAGAAGGAAGTCGAGACCAACCTGAAGCGCGAAGTGAAGTCCCGCCTGACCGCCCGTACGAAGGAAGGTGTCTTCAACGCCCTGATCGAGCAGGCCAAGTTCGCTCTGCCGGTCGTGATGGTCCGTGACGAAGCCGCCCGTATCGGCAACGAATACCGTGAGCAGCTCGCTGCCCGTGGTCTCGATGTGAAGAACATGCCGAACCTTGACCCGCAGGTCTTCGCTCCCCAGGCTGAACGCCGCGTTCGCCTCGGCCTCCTCGTTTCCAAGCTGATCGCTGATAATAAGATCAAGGCGGAACCGGAACAGGTTAAGACGTTTGCCGCTGAAATGGCCTCGGCCTACGAGAAGCCTGAAGAAGTGACGGAATGGTACCTGAAGGACCAGAACCGTTACGCTGAGCTCTCCGCTGCCGTGATTGAGAACAACCTCGTTGACTTCGTGCTCGGCAAGGGCAAGACCTCCGACGAAGCGATCGACTTCGACGTTCTCATGGGCCGCAAGGCTGAAGCCTGATCCGGAAGGACCGCGGTTTCTCTGTTTTAGTGAAGAAGGAGCAGCATGACTAAGTTTGACGCAAACAGCATGGGTCTCGTGCCCATGGTGGTAGAGCAGAGCGGGCGCGGTGAGCGCGCGTTCGATATCTATTCCCGACTGCTTCGGGATCGGGTGATTTTCCTGACGGGCCCCGTGACCGATGAATCGGCGAACCTCGTCGTTGCGCAGCTCCTGTTCCTCGAGAGCGAGAATCCCGATAAGGACATCTCGCTCTATATCGATAGCCCCGGGGGCAGCGTTTACGCCGGCCTCGGGATCTACGATACGATTCAGTTCATCAAGCCCGATGTGAACACGATCTGCTTCGGAATGGCAGCGAGCATGGGTGCTTTCCTTCTTGCCGCTGGCACGAAGGGCAAGCGCTACGCGCTCCCGAACTCCCGGATCATGATCCATCAGCCGTCCGGCGGTTCCCAGGGCATGGCGAGCGATATTGAGATCCAGGCGAACGAAATCCTGTACCTCAAGAAGCAGCTGAATCAGATCCTTGCCGATCGTACCGGTCAGCCGATCGAAACGATCCAGCGCGATACGGACCGGGATAATGTTATTTTCGGCAGCAAACTGAAATTGCTCATGTAACGCTTGTAAATATTGAA
>OGWW01000724.1_pt1 | contig 20533 bp, 10 predicted proteins | sample 1576131 | NCBI WGS metagenome assembly OGWW01 (sample SAMEA3541576, study PRJEB24748) | human gut metagenome | biome: human gut; feature: human-associated habitat; material: faeces | place: China | collected 2012 | reverse complement strand
GCTTTAACATTACGACTAACAAGAACAAGGTGATCTCACTGGCTGACGGTGTAGAGAATATTCTGAAAGGGGATAATGGCGGTTTAGAGATTACGAATATCACTGTACCGGGAAAATCTATCGGACGTCTGTATCTCTACCCAACTGCCGGAGTAGATCCCAAGTCGGGGCGTAGGGTATTTATTACTCCAGAAGGTGACAGAACCTTACTGATGTTTGAAAAAGGGGGGTGGTTCTATGAAGATGGAACAGAATATGCCGGTGAATTTGAACCTGTTGATTGTGGAAATACACTTCCTACCTGGTACGGTGGCTGGACCAATAACTTCAAGTATAAAGGTTTCGACCTTTCTCTGTTTTTCCAATTCTCGGGAGGTAATAAGATTTATAACGGAACCAAAGCCAGTGTGAGCGATATGCGTTACTGGAACAACTCTAAAGATGTATATAAGAAGTACTGGACTCCGGAACGCACACATGCAGAGTATCCTATGCCGATATACGGTGATAATTACTCTAATGGTTCGGCATTGCCTATCAGCGACTTAGTGGAAAGAGGAGATTATTTACGTTTGAAGAATGTGTCACTGGGCTATACATTCAATACAAAGAACTGGTCGAAAGCTGTGGGAATCTCTGCACTTCGTCTTTACGTCCAGGCTCAGAACCTGTTCGTGATTACAGGTTATAGCGGTATGGATCCGGAGACACTAACCAACGTAGAGAGTGCGACTTTGTCAGGTGGTACGGATAAGAATACGTTACCTCAGGCACGTACGTATACAATCGGTGTGAATCTGACATTCTAATATGGTTTTATAGTAACAGATAAAAGAAACTACAATGAAAAAGATAATTTTATTTTCGACATTATGTGCTTCTCTCTTTTTAGGTAGTTGCAGCAGCAGCTTCCTCGATCAGGAGCCTCCATTATATGTAAACGAGAACGATATTTTCACAAGTCCTACCCGAATCGAGGCAACTCTGAACGGCTTGTATGCTGCAATCAAGAACACGGGGACTAAGTCCTTGATGGGAGGTAAGTCCTATCTGGTGTTTGACAACAGGGGAGATGATGTTATTAATATCTCGAACAACCTGGTGACTTTGTTCAATACCTACAACATGAATGTAGGCATTACGGATGCCGAGAATGCCGACACTTGGACATACGCTTATCTGGCCATTAATAAAGTAAATACTTTCCTCCAGTCTCTTGAAGGTGCCAGGGAAGTTGCCGGTGAGAATTATGACCGCTATGTGCAGGAAGCTAAGTTTGTCAGGGCTTTGGCATACTACTATTTGAATAATTTGTATCCGACTCCGTATTCTGTGAATCCCGATGCAAAATCTGTTCCGTTGCGTCTTACTGCCGAAGCCGGAACTGAAAACAACAATATGCCCCGCTCTACGGTAAAGCAGATTTATGAACACATTCTGTCTGACTTGGAGAACATTTCGGCATTGGATACCGAAGTGAATACTTATACAGGGGTCACACATGCTACTCAGGCTGCTGCCAACATGCTTAAGATGAGAGTTTATATGGCAATGAACGAATGGGACAAAGCCATTGCAGCCGGAGAATTGGTGACCGGATATAGTTTGCCGGAAGACGTAACATTGATTTATAAGGCTCCGTACTTCAGTCAGGAGAGTATCTTCTCTCTGCCAATGGCAGACACTAATATCCCGAACACTCAGCAGTCATTGGCAGAATATTATTATGATGGAAAGATTATGCTGATCGATACAAAGAGCGGGATTATGTCAAAACCTGATTATTCGTTGGCTATCGATAAGCGTATCATAGCCTTTAAGGGAGAGAAAGACTTGTTGATGAAGTTTACGGATGCAAAAACTAAATTGCAGTGGGTACCCATCTTCCGTTATGCCGAAACATTGCTGGATCTTGCCGAGTGTTATGCAAACAAAGCCGGGGGCGAAGCTACGGCCAAAAGCCTGTTGAAACAAGTCAGAGGCCGCTCGGTGGATGCGGCTACCGATCCGTTGAACATCGATAATCTGTCGGGTGATGCACTGAAAGAGGCAATTTACAATGAGAAGCGCCTTGAATTCATTGGTGAGGGTATTCGTGGTATCGACATTATGAGACGTGGTGAACACTTCATTAAAGTGGGCGAGAATGAGACGATCAATGTCGGTCCGTCCGATGAAAAATATACTTGGCCCATACCTCAGGTTGAGTTGTTGCTCAATAAAGATATTAATAAATAAATAGTCAATAAATAATAAAGAATCGCTCAGGTAGAAACACTTGGGCGATTTTTTCTTTTAGTATGTTACGAAAATAGCTATATTTGTCGCCATATTATAATAAGATATAAAGTAGAATGAAAGAATTTGTAATATCCGAAGCCAAAGTCGAAACAGCTGTTCTGGTGGGTCTCATTACGCAGACGCAAGATGAACGCAAGACTAACGAGTATCTCGACGAACTGGCATTTCTGGCTGAGACAGCCGGGGCGGAAGTAGTGAAAAGGTTTACGCAGAAGTTGCCGACGGCTAACTCAGTGACTTATGTAGGGAAAGGAAAACTGGAAGAAATAAAAGAATATATAAGGATAGAGGCTGAAGAAGACCGGGAAGTGGGAATGGTCATTTTTGATGACGAACTTTCAGCCAAGCAGATACGTAACATCGAAGCGGAACTGAAGGTGAAGATACTGGACCGTACTTCGCTGATTCTCGATATATTTGCCATGCGTGCCCAGACTGCCAACGCTAAAACTCAGGTGGAGCTGGCCCAGTATAAATATATGTTGCCCCGTCTGCAACGCCTTTGGACTCACCTTGAGCGTCAGGGTGGTGGTTCCGGAAGTGGTAAAGGCGGTTCGGTAGGACTTCGCGGTCCGGGTGAGACCCAGTTGGAGATGGACCGCCGTATCATCCTGAACCGTATGTCACTGCTTAAAGAACGCCTTGCTGAAATAGATAAACAGAAGTCTACTCAGCGCAAGAACCGCGGGCGTATGATCCGTGTAGCCTTGGTGGGTTACACCAACGTTGGCAAATCGACCATGATGAACCTGTTGGCCAAGAGTGAAGTCTTTGCGGAGAACAAGCTGTTTGCCACACTCGATACGACGGTGCGCAAGGTGATTATCGATAATCTGCCTTTCTTGCTCTCCGATACCGTCGGGTTTATCCGTAAGTTACCTACTGACTTGGTAGATTCCTTTAAGTCGACCCTCGATGAAGTACGTGAGGCCGACTTGTTGGTTCATGTAGTAGATATTTCGCATCCCGGATTTGAAGAACAGATTGAGGTGGTGAACAAAACGCTGGCCGATATCGGAGGAGGCGGGAAACCGATGATTTTAATATTCAATAAGATAGATGCCTATACTTATGTAGAAAAGGCGCTGGACGACCTTACCCCCAAAACAAAGGAAAACTTGACACTCGAAGAACTGATGAAAACGTGGATGGCCAAGATGGAGGACAATTGCCTGTTCATCTCCGCCCGTGAGAAAATCAATATAGACGAACTGAAGAGTGTGGTTTATCAGCGAGTGAAAGAATTGCACGTACAGAAGTATCCCTATAATGACTTTCTTTATCAGACCTACGAAGAAGAAGAGTAATTTGTAGTTTGTAACAAGAGGAGTATGGGAAAGACTTACCGTAGACTGACTGAAGATGAAGTGCTTCAGTTGAAGAGCCAGTCGTGTCTGGCCGATGACTGGAATAAGGTTGCAGTAGCCGAAGAGTTCACAACCGAATTTGTACATCACACCCGTTTCTCGGGTGAGGTGAAACTGGGAGTGTTCCATTCGGATTTTATCCTGCCGGGTGGAATCAAAAAACATTCCGGCCTGAGACATGTCACCCTGCATAATGTGACTGTTGGTGATAATTGCTGTATCGAGAACATCCAGAACTACATTGCCAACTATGAGATAGGAAACAATACTTTCATTGAGAATGTAGATATCATCCTGGTGGACGGCTTGACTCAGTTTGGCAACGGAGTAGAAACTGCCGTACTGAACGAGACGGGAGGTCGTGAAGTGCTGATCAACGACAAACTCTCTGCCCATCAAGCCTATATCCTGGCTCTTTACCGGCATCGTCCGGAACTGATCAGCCGGATGAAAGAGATTACAGACTATTATTCCAATAAACACGCTTCCGCGGTGGGAACCATCGGCAACCATGTGATGATTCTCAATACCGGTTCTATCAAAAATGTGCGTATCGGGGATTTCTGCCGGATCTGCGGGACGTGCCGTCTGTACAATGGGAGCATCAACAGTAACGAGTCTGCCCCGGTGCATATCGGACACGGCGTTATTTGCGATGATTTTATTATTTCCTCCGGTTCCCATGTCGACGACGGGGCCATGCTGACCCGTTGTTTTGTGGGACAAGCCTGTCAGTTGGGGCACAATTATTCCGCTTCCGACTCGCTGTTCTTTAGCAACTGCCAAGGAGAGAACGGTGAAGCATGTGCTATTTTTGCCGGGCCGTACACCGTCACCCATCATAAATCGACCTTACTGATAGCCGGTATGTTCTCGTTTATGAACGCCGGTTCAGGATCGAATCAGAGCAATCACATGTATAAACTGGGACCGATTCATCAAGGAACGTTGGAAAGGGGAGCTAAGACTACTTCCGATTCATACATCTTATGGCCGGCCCGTGTAGGCGCTTTTTCGCTGGTGATGGGGCGTCATGTGAACCATGCCGATACATCGAACCTGCCTTTCTCCTACCTGATTGAGCAACAGAATACCACGTATCTGGTTCCGGGAGTCAACCTGCGTAGTGTGGGTACCATCCGTGATGCCCAAAAGTGGCCGAAACGTGACAAACGTACAGACCCGAACCGGCTGGATTATATCAACTATAACCTTCTCAGTCCGTATACCATTCAGAAGATGTTTAAGGGACGCTCTATCCTGAAAGAGTTGAAGAGGGTGTCGGGCGAGACTTCGGAAATCTACTCTTATCAGAGTGCCAAAATTAAAAACTCCTCGTTGAATAGCGGTATACGCTATTACGAGATAGCCATCCATAAGTTTCTTGGCAACTCCATCATCAAGCGTCTTGAAGGGATCAACTTTAAAGATAATGAAGAGATACGCCGGCGTCTGAAGCCGGATACGGAAATCGGGGTAGGCGAATGGGTGGATATTGCCGGTTTGATTGCTCCCAAAAGTGAAGTGGAGAAGCTGATAGACGGCATTGAAAGCGGTGAGATTAACCGTCTGAAGAGTATGAATGCCTGTTTTGCCGCCATGCACGATAATTACTATACTTACGAATGGACATGGGCTTACCATAAGATACAGGAATTTTATGGCTTGAATCCCGAAACCATTACAGCAAAAGATATCATCGCCATCGTTCGCGCCTGGCGTGAAGCGGTGGTAGGACTTGACCGCATGGTATACGATGATGCGCGCAAGGAGTTCTCACTTTCGTCTATGACGGGCTTTGGTGCCGACGGTTCACGTGACGAAATGAAGCTCGACTTCGGTCAGGTTCGTGGCGATTTTGAGAGTAATCCGTTTGTTACCGCCGTGCTGAAGCATATTGATGATAAGACCGCTTTGGGAGAAGAACTGATTAACCGCATCGGGCAATTGGCGTGAGAGAGGGTACGAGTTATATAATATTTACTATGAAAATACATATCTTATTTGGAATGATCGGGTTCATTCTGCTGTCCGGTTGTAACCGGGCAGCAGAAAAGAACCCTCGTTTTTATGATGCCGGCGTTTCCAGGGAACTAGCCGGGCACCGCAAGGCCCAGATTAAGAATCTGAAGTATGAACTTAGTTTCAATATCCCGCGACAGAAAGAGGTTGCCATTGAGGGCGATATTACCTTGCGCTTTGATTTGGCCTCCCGACAGGAAGTCCTGATAGACTTTCGGGAAGAGCGTGAGAAGATCAAAGAGGTTATAGCCAACGGAGTGCCGGTGGACAAGGTGCGTTTTGAGAATGAGCACATCATTCTGCCTGCTTCGTCGACAGTGGAAGGAGCGAATGGAATACGGATTCGTTTCACCGCCGGCAATCAGTCACTGAACCGGAACGACGAATACCTCTACACATTGCTGGTGCCTGACCGTGCCCGTACCGTATTCCCCTGTTTTGAGCAGCCCAATTTGAAGGCGGAGTTCACTTTACAGCTTGAACTTCCCGCAGACTGGAAAGCTGTTTCTAATACATACATCCGGAGTGAGACGGTAACCGACGATCGTAAGACCGTCTGTTTTGCACCGACCGAACCTCTTAGTACGTACCTGTTCTCGTTTGTAGCCGGAAAGTTGGAGCGTCGGGAGTATACCCGGGACGGACGTACCATCGCTGCTTATTACCGGGAGACCGATCCTAAGAAAGTAGCTCAGTTGGATATTGTCTTCGGGCAGGTGATGGCATCGCTCCATTGGCTTGAAGAGTATACCGGCATTGCATATCCGTTTGCCAAGTACGATTTTATTGTTCTGCCCGGTTTTCAGTTTGGCGGGATGGAACATACAGGGGCTACCTTATATAATGATAACGGGATTTTCCTGAGTGAACACCCTACGCCGGACGAGGAGTTGAATCGGGCTGAGCTGATTGCCCATGAAACGTCGCACATGTGGTTTGGCGATTTGGTTACCATGGATTGGTTTGACGACGTATGGACTAAAGAAGTTTTTGCCAACTATTTTGCAGCCCGGATTGTCGAACCCCTGTTTCCGGAGATCAATCACACCCAGAATAAACTCAAGACCTTTACGGCAGCTTCACTTTCCGAGGATCGTACTATGGGGACGAATGCCATCCGCCAACCGCTTGATAACTTGCGTAATGCCGGATTGATCTATGGGCAGATCATCTATAACAAGGCTCCCGTGATGATGGAAAAACTGGTCGACAAGATGGGGGAAGCCAATTTCCGGAGTGGTATACAGGAGTACCTGAAGACCTACTCGTACGGTAATGCCACCTGGGACGACCTGATCCGTATTCTGGACAGTAAGACGACCGAGGACCTGGCCGCCTTCAGTGATGTATGGGTGAACCGGAAAGGGATGCCCACGTTAACTTTCCGGACAGACGGGCAAGAACTGGAAATTCGCCAGCACGATCCCTACAACCGGGGATTGCTCTGGCCGCAACGTTTTGCCGTCACTCTTTGCGGAGAGCGCGATTCGGTGATCCGGGTGAATATGACAGATACCCTGTTCCGGATGCAACTTCCGTTTGTGCCTTCGCGCGTATTGCCCAATACCGATGGCAGAGGCTATGGGGTATTTGTGCCCGATGAGCCTGCTCTGCATTGGCTGGCGGCACATTGGTGGGAGATAGAAGATGATACGGCCCGCCAATCGCTGCTGATGGTGCTCTATGAAAATTATCTGGCCAAACACATCTCGGCGGACGACTGGGTCAACAGCCTGATAACAGGGCTTCCGGCCGAGAAGAACGCTTTGGTGGCTTCTACAGCCAGTGGTTATCTGGCGAATGTCATGTGGGAGATAGCTCCGGCAAACCGGGCAGAAGTAGAAGCCCGCATTTATACGATGACACAGAATCATCCGTTGCCTTCGTGCCGGATACAATTGATGCGCCTTTTCATGCAGAATGCCATTTCCGAACCGATGGTGAAGAAGCTCTACATTTTGTGGCAACAGCAGTCCGACAAACATCTGAACCGACAGGATTATACAACTTTAGCCTACGAACTGGCTATTCGCATGCCTTTGGAGAGCGAACAGATACTCCGCACACAGCGGGCACGTATTGACGATCCGGATCGTTTGCGGCAGTTCGACTTTATCTCACGGGCAGCCGTATCCGATACTGCGCGGCTCGATACTCTGTTCAACAGCCTGCTGGCGGCAGAAAACCGCCGGATAGAGCCTTGGACGACTGCTGTCATTCGATACCTGAACCATCCGTTGCGTGAGGATCAGTCGGTGAAGTACATTCGTCCGGGACTGGAGGTGCTGGAAGAGGTACAACGCACCGGAGATATTTTCTTTCCCAAAAATTGGGCGGCAGCTTTGCTGGGCAATCATCTCAGTTCATCGGCTTACGAAGAAGTGGTACGCTTCCTGAACGAGCGTCCCGATTATTCACCGCTTTTGAAGAACAAGATACTGCAGGCAGCCTATCCGTTGTACCGGGCAAACAATTAAAATAATCACCGGAATGCTTGGCTTTGGCACTCCGATGTTGTATCTTTGCTAACAGATTCATGATTTAGATTCAAATTAGAATGCCATAGAAGAGGAAGCCCGCGAAGCTTCCTCTTTTTTTGTATCCCTGCCTTCCGGTGTCTCCAACCCTGTGGCTTTCCAACCCTTCAAGACGGTTGCTTCGTGCTCCGGAGAGCCTTGCTTCGCCTCAAACAGACACTGGCATTTGCCCGAACAGACACCGGCATCTTGCAGAAGAGAGGCTCTCTTCCGGAATGGCTCCCGCTTTTCTGTGGAAACGCCTTCCGAACGTTAATAATAAGTAAATCCGCTCTTGACAAAATCTGCCACTTTATTCATACTTTGGAAAACTATTCTTACCTTTGCCTCACTAACTAACATTACGTAATAAAATTAAGAGATATGGCAACACCTCCGTTTAAGTATCAACCTATGTTCGAACATGGGGAAGATAAAACCGAGTATTATCTGCTTACCAAAGACTATGTGTCAGTAAGCGAGTTCGAAGGAACACCTGTGCTGAAAGTACAGAAAGAAGGTCTGACAGCGATGGCTAATACTGCTTTCCGCGACGTATCTTTCATGCTTCGCCGTGCGCACAACGAGCAGGTAGCGAAGATTCTGAGCGACCCGGAAGCAAGTGAAAACGACAAATACGTGGCATTGACTTTCCTGCGCAACGCTGAAGTGGCTGCCAAAGGTATACTTCCTTTCTGCCAGGATACCGGTACGGCTATCATCCACGGTGAAAAAGGACAGCAGGTATGGACAGGCTATTGCGATGAAGAAGCTTTGTCATTGGGTGTTTACAAGACATATACGGAAGAAAACCTGCGTTATTCACAGAATGCTCCGCTCAACATGTACGACGAGGTGAACACGAAGTGCAATCTACCGGCCCAGATCGATATCGAGGCTACGGAAGGCATGGAGTACAAATTCCTGTGTGTGACCAAGGGTGGTGGTTCTGCCAATAAGACTTATCTGTATCAGGAGACAAAAGCGATCCTGAATCCGGGCACTTTGGTTCCGTTCCTAGTTGAGAAGATGAAGACACTAGGTACAGCGGCTTGTCCTCCTTATCATATTGCATTCGTTATCGGCGGTACTTCGGCTGAGAAGAATCTGCTGACTGTGAAACTGGCTTCTACCCACTATTACGACGAGTTGCCGACTACCGGTAATGAGTATGGTCGTGCTTTCCGCGACGTAGAACTGGAGAAAGAGGTACTTGCCGAAGCCCAAAAGATCGGTTTGGGAGCACAGTTTGGCGGTAAATATCTGGCACACGATGTACGTATCATCCGTCTGCCCCGTCACGGAGCTTCTTGTCCGGTGGGCTTGGGTGTATCTTGTTCTGCCGACCGTAACATCAAATGTAAGATCAATAAAGACGGTATCTGGATTGAAAAACTCGATTCTAATCCGGGCAGTCTGATTCCCGCAGAACTGCGTGGCGCAGGTGAAGGCGATGTAGTGAAGATCGACCTGAACCAGCCGATGGCGGATATCCTGAAGGAACTGACTAAATATCCGGTAGCTACACGTCTGTCACTCAACGGTACGATCATCGTAGGCCGTGATATCGCTCACGCTAAACTGAAAGAACGTCTGGATCGCGGCGAAGATCTGCCCCAATATATCAAAGACCATCCGATTTATTATGCCGGTCCGGCTAAAACTCCTGCCGGCATGGCTTGCGGTTCGATGGGACCGACTACTGCCGGACGTATGGACCCCTATGTGGACTTGTTCCAGAGCCATGGCGGCAGCATGATTATGTTGGCAAAAGGTAACCGTAGCCAGCAGGTGACCGATGCTTGTAAGAAGTATGGCGGTTTCTACCTCGGTTCAATCGGTGGTCCGGCTGCTATCCTTGCCCAGAACAATATCAAGAGCATCGAATGCGTAGAATATCCGGAATTGGGTATGGAAGCTATCTGGAAGATCGAAGTAGAGGACTTCCCCGCATTTATTCTTGTAGATGACAAGGGTAACGACTTCTTTAAGCAGATAAAACCCCGTTGCGGTTCTTGCAGCAACAAATAAGAAATGGGTAAGTGACTATTAATAATAGTTGTTTATTATTTTAACTCGAGTGAGAGGCGTCTGTATGCTGTGTTATACAGATGCCTTTCTCATTATAAATACCTTGATCATTATCAGTAAAACGAATCACCGATGGAACTACAAAAGAATCCTCAACACATTGTCTGGCTGGACGTTGTCCGCTTCGTAGCCATGTTTACCGTTGTCTGTTGTCACTGCACAGACCCTTTTAACTTTTATCCGGGCACAGCGCCCAATATTGGCGAAATAAAACTCTGGGGTGCCATCTACGGAGCCTTGCTTCGTCCCTGCGTCCCCCTGTTCGTGATGATTACCGGAGCACTGCTTCTTCCGGTGCGCGGCGAGATCTCTGTCTTTTATAAGAAACGCATTCCGCGCGTCCTGTGGCCGTTTCTGATCTGGTCCGTTATCTACAATCTGTTTCCCTGGATCACCGGAGTGTTGGGCATCAAGCCGGAAGTCATTCTAGACTTTTTCCCTTATTCGGGCGAGGAAGTGATGCGTCAGTCGCTGCCTGTCTCTTTGGACTACATTGCTCAGATTCCTTTTAATTTCTCCATAGTAGATGTACACATGTGGTATATTTACCTGCTGATCGGTCTGTATCTTTACCTCCCCGTCTTTTCTGCCTGGGTGGAGAAAGCATCCGATAAGGCGAAGCTGTGGTTTCTCGGTGCATGGGCTGTCACTCTGTTGTTGCCATACTACAACCAGTTTGTGGCACAATACCTTTGGGGAACCTGTTCATGGAATGCGTTCGGCATGCTTTATTACTTTGCCGGTTTCAATGGCTATCTGTTGTTGGGACACTATCTGCGCAACCTTGACTGGTCTTTGGGTAAGATCCTGGCAATCGGTCTGCCGATGTTTGTAATAGGATATGCCGTTACCTTCTTCGGCTTCCGCTACGTCACGGCTTTGCCGGAGTTTAGCGACGAGATGCTCGAACTCTTCTTCACTTATTGTTCCCTGAATGTAGTGATGATGACCATTCCCGTGTTTATGCTTTGCAAGAAGGTGAATTTCCGTTCGGAGGGGATCAGGAAGGCACTTGCCAACCTCACTTTGTGTGGTTTCGGCATCTATATGATACACTATTTCTTTACCGGCCCTTCCGTACTGTTGGTACGTGCGTTAGGTGTACCTCTGGGCATTCAGATACCAGTGGCGTCTGTTTTTGCCTTCGGTGCTTCGTGGCTGATTGTGTGGACTGTCTATCGTGTGCTGGGCAAGAAGGCGAAATGGATTATGGGATAAAACTGTAATTAAAGCATATTATTTATGAATCGTAAATCAATACTATTAACAATTTTACTTTGTGTCGCTTCTTGGGCAATGGCTTCTCCGGTAACCGGATTGTTGGAGCGCATTGACAAAGGAGCTTCGAAGAAGTTTATTATCGAGCAGGTGAAGTCTGATGCCGACTTCTTTGAACTCGACCAGAAAGGTGATAAAGTCGTTATTCGTGGAAATAACTATGTAAGCATTGCCACCGGGCTGAATTGGTATCTGAAGTATTACGCAGGTATTCATCTCTCATGGAACGGAATGCAGGCGAAACTGCCGGCTGTACTTCCGCCGGTGACAAAGAAAGAACGCAGGGAAACAATATTGCCCTACCGCTACGACCTGAATTATTGTACTTTCTCTTACTCTATGGCTTTCTGGGATTGGAACCGATGGGAGAAAGAGATTGACTGGATGGCTCTACACGGCATCAATATTCCTTTGGCGGTGACCGGAGCTGAGGCTGTGTGGCACAATGTACTTGATAAGTTGGGATATACCAAGACAGAGATCAATGAATTCATTTCGGGTCCGGGATTTTTTGCCTGGTGGCTGATGAATAACTTGGAAGGTTGGGGTGGTCCCAATCCCGACAGCTGGTATACCCGGCAGATTGCTTTGCAAAAAAAGATCCTGAAGCGTATGCGCGAATACGGTATAGAGCCGGTGCTTCCGGGCTATTGCGGTATGGTACCCCATAATGCGAAAGAGAAACTCGGCCTGAACGTATCCGACCCGGGAACATGGTGCGGCTACCGTCGTCCGGCGTTCCTGCAACCGAGTGATCCGCGTTTCGAGGAGATTTCTTCTCTTTACTACAAAGAACTTGAGAAACTGTACGGCAAAGCTAACTTTTACTCTATGGACCCCTTTCACGAAGGGGGAAACACTGCAGGTGTCGACCTCGATGCAGCCGGTAAGGCAGTGATGAAAGCTATGAAGAAGGCCAATCCGAAGGCTGTCTGGGTGGCTCAGGCCTGGCAGGCAAATCCGCGTCCCAAGATGATTGAGAACCTGAAAGCTGGAGATTTGCTGATACTTGACCTGACCAGTGAGTGCCGTCCGCAGTGGGGAGATTCTACTTCCGAGTGGTATCGCAAGAACGGATACGGGCAGCACGATTGGATCTATTGTATGCTTTTGAATTATGGTGGCAATGTGGGATTGCACGGAAAGATGGACAATGTGATCGATAACTTCTATCTTGCCAAAGCCGATCCGCATGCAAGCGCTACGCTGAAAGGGGTGGGAATGACTCCTGAAGGGATTGAAAACAATCCGGTGATGTACGAGCTGGTGATGGAGCTGCCTTGGCGTCCCGACCGGTTCACGAAGGAAGAGTGGCTGAAGGAGTATGTAAAAGCCCGTTATGGCGTTGATGATCCGGTGGTACAGGCTGCCTGGACCAATCTGGCGAACTCTATTTATAACTCGCCGAAGAACCTGACCCAGCAGGGGACACACGAATCTGTATTTTGTGCCCGTCCGGCGGAAGATGTGTACCAGGTGTCCAGCTGGTCGGAAATGAAAGATTACTACCGTCCGCAGGAGGTGATAGAAGCTGCCCGCCTGATGGTTTCCGTAGCCGATCGCTTTAAAGGTAACAATAATTTTGAATACGATTTGGTAGATATTGTCCGCCAGGCACTGGCAGAGAAGGGACGTCTGATGCAGAAAGCTGTGACTGCCGCTTATCGTGCAGGTGATAAACAACTCTTTGCACTGGCATCGGGAAAGTTCCTCGACCTGATTTTGTTGCAGGATAAACTGTTGGGAACCCGTCCGGAGTTTCGAGTAGGAAAGTGGATTGAAGAGGCGCGTGCGTTGGGTGATACACCCGAAGAAAAGGAATTGTACGAATGGAATGCCCGTGTACAGATTACGACCTGGGGTAACCGGAACGCGGCCGATTACGGTGGTCTCCGAGACTATGCTCACAAAGAGTGGAACGGCTTGCTGAAAGATTTCTATTACATGCGTTGGAAACTATATTTCGACTTTCTTTCTCAGCGGATGGAGGGAAAGACCCCTGCGGAAATTGATTTCTATGCCATAGAGGAACCTTGGACGAAAGCTGCCAATCCCTATTCTGCCGAGGCGGAAGGAGACTGCATTGAAGTAGCGAAGCAGGTGATGCAAGCGGTTGAATAAGACTTTTCTACCACAGATAACACAGGTCATTGTTTTTGATAATCTGTGTAATCTGTGGTGAAAACAGTTTTATATACCTCCTTTCCTTAGAGTTAACCGTTGTCATTCGTTTGTTTTGTTGTCCCTTTCCATATCCGCATCATATAATATGCACAATGCGTAAATGCGAAAACAAACGAGATGATCAGCAATACTTTACTTTCATTCCAACCTACGGTCTGCTGATGCCATAAGCCGGTAATGACACAAAGCAGAGACAGTGCGATGCCGATCATGTTCAATGCCGATTGTCCCCGGCGATTTTTCACACCATGTTCCAGTTTACTGTGTTTCATGCCGTAGCCGACATAGATGTCCAGTCCGATCAGCATCCACAGTGCTAATCGTATCCAGGTATCGGCCGGAAGGAAAAGCATCATGCACAGACAAGTGAGTATTCCCAGAATGGGGACGAGAGGTACAAACGGAGTTTTAAATGAACGGGGTACGTTCGGCATGGTTTTTCGCACTACGAGGACGGCCGCGCATACCAGTGTGAAAGCCATCAGTGTACCGATGCTGGTCATCTCTCCCGCCAGGCGTGCCGGAACAAATGCGGCGAGCAGGCCCACTATCAGCATAAACAGGAGGTTACTGCGCGCCGGTGTACGGAACTTCTCGTTGATGTGTGAAAAGAAGGGGGGAAGTAGTCCGTCATGGCTCATGCTCAGGAAAACACGGCTTTGCCCCAATAAAGTAACCATAATGACCGAACAATAGCCGAACAGGATGGCAAGAACGATGGCACGGTTCAGCCACGGATAATCCGGGTGAATGATGCCTGTTGCATCGGCATGTCCCATGTGTTCGATGGCAATGGCTACCGGTGCGATGCCCTGCTGGCCGCTAAATTCGGTATAATGGGCTACTCCTGTCATTACGTGGGCAAACAGCATATAAAGTACGGTACATACCAAGAGTGATACCAGGATACCGATCGGCATATTCCGTTTCGGATTTTTTGTTTCCTGTGCAGCCGTACTGACGGCATCGAATCCCAGGAAAGCAAAGAAAACGATGGCGGCTCCACGCAGGACACCCGAGAGACCGTATTCGCCAAGTGTACCTGTATTGGCGGGGATGTATGGAGTATAGTTGTCGGCATTGATATATTTCCAGCCCAGGACAACGAATATGGCGATCACCGATACTTTGAGAAATACAACGATGCCGTTGAAGATGGAGCTGCCTTCTGTTCCGCGAATCAGGAAGATGCTCATCAACACTACGATCAGGAACGCCGGGATATTGACGATTCCCCCATCCCATGGGCAGGCGGTCAGGGCTTGCGGCAGATGTATATCGAGTCCTTCAAGAAAGACGACGAGATATCGGCTCCAACTGATACTGACGGTAGTGGCTGCTACGGTATATTCGAGAACGAGATCCCAGCCGATGATCCAGGCTATCAGTTCGCCCATGGTGGCGTATGAATACGTATAAGCACTGCCTGCCACCGGAATCATAGAAGCGAACTCAGCGTAGCAGAGTCCTGCGAAGCAGCATCCTAGTGCAGCTATGGCGAATGAAAGGGTGATGGCCGGTCCGGTGTAGCCCGCTGCTACGGTGCCGGTGATTGAGAAGAGTCCTGCTCCGATGATAACACCGACGCCCAGTGCTACCAGACTCCAGGGGCCTAATACTCGTTTTAATGATTTACTGCCCGACACATTGGCCTCTGCCAATAGGGCTTCAAAGGGTTTCTTTATGAATAATCCCATCTTCTTGTTTTTTCTTTACTGGTTATGGTTGTATTTGGAATAGGTAATTCTTTTCCAGACTTAGCTATTTATTTGAAGTTGCAAAGATAATTAATTCATAACACATACGGTCATAGGATGTTCACTTTTAGGGATTGAGGAGGTGTCAAAACCCACCACAAAAGACGCAGAGTAACACTGAGCCGATTCTAAGTTGTTGATTATTCATAAAAAGACTCTGTGCTACTCTGTGGTGAAAAGAGTTTCGACACATCTCTCGGAAGTGGATTTGTAGTTCTTTTTGTCAGTAATTAAGATGCGAACCGAGGAGCCTGCTTTGGCGAATGTCTCACTCACAATGTGCTGATAGATAGTATTGTACCAACGTGAAAATACCTTTAAAACCAAAGCCCCGTTGGTTTCAAAGGAAAGGGGGCTTGGTTTTAAACCGATAGGCCTTAGGCTTTAAACCAACGGGGCGTATGTTTGTATGGGGAGGAGTGTAGACTTTTGTGGCTTATCCCACCCATTCTTCGGATATTCCCATTCTATTCCAGGTATTTCGTGATCTTTCCACTGATTTGTAAAAGTGAAATCTCACATAACTTGGTATCGTATTCAGCCGAAAGTATGCGTTCTTCGGCATCCAGCAAACTTTTCTGCGCTTCCCGCATTTCGATACCCGAAAGGTTGCCTAGCATGTAGCGTTCCATAGCTATCTCGTGATTCTCTTTGGCGGCTACTAGATTCTGTCGTTCCAGTTTCAGCATTTGCAGATTATTCTGGTAGGCCTGCCACAGATTGCTAAGGTCTGCTTTAAGCCCTTGTTCCAGTTGTTCACGTTGAAGGCGGGCATTTTTTATGGCAATGCGTGCATTGTTCTTTTCGCGTCGGCGATTTCCATCGAAGATGTTGAAGCCTACCGTTACTCCCAAATTGGCTCCCAGATTACCTCTTTGGCTATTAGCGGCAATATCGTACTTATTGAAGGTATATCCGTATCCGGTATTCATCTTCAGGTAAGGGTAGTTGCGCGAGTTTACTTTCTTATAGTCCAGCATGGCGAGCGTGTTGTTTTGTTCAGCTTTCAACAGTGACGCGTTCGTCAGTAAGGTAGCATTCCACAACTCTTCGAATCGAAGCCCGGCATTCACTTTTATAATGCTGTCTTCTATCACGAGCGGTTGATCCACATCTTCGTTGGCCATCAGTTCGTTTAACTGGATGCGCGAGGTATGCAGCAATTCCTGTTGCTTCATGTATTTGGCGCTGTCGGCGTTGAAGTCCACTTTTGCCTGTTGATAGTCCAGACGGGAGAAGTTACCGATGTGGTAACGTTCTTCTACGATTCGCAGGCGCTCTTTCGACAAAGATACCGCATAACGGAAATTCTGCAAGCGGATTTTTTGCTGAACATAGTTGTAATATTCGGCTGCCAGATTGGCTATCAGGTCCTCGATGGCGATACGGGTATTGGTTTCTCCCTGTAGTTGCAGCTCTTTCAGTTTCTGGTAATTGGCTGTAATGTTAAAGCCATCGAAGATGGTCCAGTTCAAGTTCAGACCCACATTCAAGGTTTGGTCGAAGACACCGTTTTCTTTTACTGATTCTCCGGTGGCCCGGACCTTGGTATTAGTGTTGTCCACTGTCCCCTTGTATCCTGCCGTAAAATCGAGTGTCGGCAGATAGCCTGCGTTGCCCGGGGTGGCGTTGTTCCTGCTCACTTGCTCTTCATTGCGGACTATTTGCAGGGAGTAGTTATTCTGAAGTCCATACTCCAGGCAGGATTTCAGGGTATATATTTGTGGCTGCTGTGCCTGCATGGCAAAAGGAGCACAGCACAATGCTATGATAGATAAGACGATCTGTTTCATTCTTGCTTTAATTTATTACTTCGGTTCGTCGAAATATAACTGTAAATGGCAGGTACGATGTACATGGTCAGCAGGGTAGATACCAACATACCTCCCACTACAGCCGTACCCATTGCGATACGTTGGTTGCAACCTTCACCCGAGGCGAAAGCCAGCGGGATTAATCCCAGGATGGTAGAAGCACTTGTCATCAGGATAGGACGCAGGCGTTGTAACGCCGCATCTTTGATGGCTGTCATCTTATCCTCACCCGTTTCTTGTTTCAGGTTGGCAAACTCTACGATCAGGATACCGTTTTTAGCCACCAGTCCAATCAGCATAATAATGCCGATCTGGCTGAAGATGTTCATTGTGATACCTCCAAAATACATGAATACCAATGCGCCTGCAATAGCCAGGGGGACGGTCAGCATAATGATCAGCGGGTCTTTGAAACTCTCGAACTGTGCTGCCAGGATCAGGTAAATCAGTACAATGGCCAGAATAAAAGCAAACATCAGACTTGAAGAACTCTCGCGATATTCTTTCGAATCACCGGTCAATGCTGTGCGGAACGTGTCGTCCAGCGTCTCTTTGGCTATCTTGTCCATTTCGTCCAATCCTTGTCCGATGGTTTTTCCTTCGGCCAGTCCGGCGGAAACAGTGGCCGAAACGAAACGATTGTAACGATACAGTTTCGGAGGCGCGATGCCACCGGTCAGTTCAATCAGGTTGTCCAATTGCACCATATCTCCTTTGTCACTACGAATGTAGATCGATTTCAGATTGGCAGGTGTGTTACGTTGCTGGCGGTTGATTTCTCCTAAGATCTCATATTGCTTGCCGTTCATATAGAAGTAGCCCATTCGCTGTCCGCTCAGACCGTATTGCAGGGTCTGTGCGATGTTACGTGTACTTACCCCCATGATGCTGGCTTTGTCGCGATTGATATTGATACGTGCCTCCGGTTTGCTGAACTTCAGGTCTACGTCTGCCATCTGGAATACCGGGTTCTCGTAAACCTTCGCCATGAACTTGGGCAGTACTTCCTGTAGCTTTTCGATATTAGTGGCCTGCAATACGTATTGGACGGGCATACCGCCACGCCGTCCGCCAAAAGAAGATGACTGCTGGACGAATGAACGCGCCATCGTCTTTTTCTGTACTGCTGCCGACAATTTTTCAGCTACATCCATCTGGGTGTAGTCACGGTCTTTCATGTCTTTCAGCGTGATGCGCACATTACCGCTACCACTCGATACACGGGCGGTTACCGATTCGGCATCCGGTACAATCGAGTCTACGAGGTCATTGATGTCTTCCGTATAGTCCCGGATGTATTCATAGGTCACACCTTCGGCTCCACGGGTATTGATACTGATTTGTGAACGGTCTTCCAACGGAGCCATTTCTGCCGGGATGTAATTCCACAAGAAGGCAATGATGCCAATGGTAATTGCTACAAAAGGCAGGGCAATCCAACGTTTATGGAGGAAAACAGCCAGTGAACGACTGTAGAGGCGGTTCATTCCTTCGAAGAAAGGTTCTGTTTTCAGATAGAACCAGTTCTGTTTCTCCCGTTTTACCAGTAACTTGGTGGCTAGCATCGGAGTAAAGGTCAGAGCCGCAAAAGAGGAGATGATAACCGAACCAGAAATAACAATACTAAATTCACGGAACAGTCGTCCTGTCATCCCCTCCATAAAGACGATGGGGAAGAATACGGCAACCAGCGTAATGGTGGTAGAGATGACAGCGAAGAAAATCTCTTTAGCCCCTTCGATGCCGGCCTCTTTCGGAGGCATACCTTTCTCAATGCGGACATAGATGTTTTCCGTCATTACGATAGCGTCGTCCACCACCAGACCCACTGCCAGCACAACAGCCAGCATGGAGAGCACGTTGATGGAGAAGTCCGCCAGATACATAACGAAGAAAGCACCGATCAACGATACCGGAATCACGATGCAGGGAACCAGCGTAACACGCCAGTCGCGCAGAAAAAGGAAGATAATAATGATAACTAGGATGAAAGCTACGTAAACGGTTTCTTTCACTTCGCTGATAGAGGCACGGATGAATTTGGTGTTATCGAATCCGTAAGAATACTTCACGTCTTCCGGGAGGTCCTTCTGCATCTTCTCCATGCGTTCATATACCGCATCGGCTATCTTTATATGGTTGGCACCCGGCTGGGGGATTACAACGATTCCCACCATGGGTACACCATTCATCTTCATGTAGCTTTTGATGTCGGCAGGGCCCAGTTCGGCTCGTCCGATATCACTGAAACGGATGATGCGGTCGTTCTCTTCTTTGACGATCAGGTTGTTGAACTCTTCTGCAGTGTGCATCAGTCCCAAAGTACGGATGGTAAGTTCTGTTGTATTTCCTTCGATACTACCTGAAGGGAGTTCCACGTTCTCTTTGTCTACCGCATTCTTCACATCGATGGGAGTGATCCCGTAACCGGACATCTTGATGGGGTCGAGCCATAAACGCATGGAGTATCGTTTCTCTCCCCAAATGGAGACACTACTTACGTCAGAGATCGTTTGCAACTGTTCTTTTACAGTCAGGTCGGCAATTTCACTGAGTTCCAGCAAAGAACGTTTGTCGCTTTGCAAAGCCACCATAAGGATAGGGGTGGCATCGGCGTCGGCTTTCGATACGGTAGGAGGGTCACAGTCGCGCGGGAGATAACGTTGGGCGCGTGATACCTTGTCACGCACGTCATTGGCAGCTGTTTCCAGGTCGACGGAAAGCTCAAACTCTACCGTGATACGGCTTTGTCCCTGCTGACTGACACTGGAGAGTGAGCGGATGCCCGGAATACCATTGATGTTCTGTTCCAGGGGTTCGGTGATCTGATTCTCGATGACATCGGCATTTGCACCCGGATAGGAGCAGGATACTGAAATAATAGGGTTATCTACGGATGGATACTCCCGGACACCCAGGTAGTTGTACCCGATCAGTCCAAAGAGCAAAATGATGATGGTCAGTACCGTTGAGAGTACTGGCCGTCGTATACTTAATTCGGATATATTCATAAGGCGGTCGGTAGTTAATTGATATTATCCAGTGTGACAGGCAGACCTGTACGAAGTTGCAGGGTTCCCGAAGTGATGATGGTATCACCCATTTGTAGGCCCTTTATGACTTGTACTTCAGCTTCGGTACGGATACCTGCGGTTATTTCTACCGGTTCGGCTTTACCCGATTTATAGAGGAATACTTTATCC
>OGWW01000684.1_pt1 | contig 21159 bp, 10 predicted proteins | sample 1576131 | NCBI WGS metagenome assembly OGWW01 (sample SAMEA3541576, study PRJEB24748) | human gut metagenome | biome: human gut; feature: human-associated habitat; material: faeces | place: China | collected 2012 | reverse complement strand
AGCTGCGGCATGATCCTGGGTTGAGTATATGTTACAAGAACACCAGCGTACTTCGGCACCCAAAGTAACGAGTGTTTCAATCAGTACGGCAGTTTGAATGGTCATGTGCAATGAACCCATGATACGGGCACCTTTCAACGGTTTGGATTCTCCATACTTTTCGCGAAGAGCCATAAGGCCAGGCATTTCTTTTTCTGCCAGATCGATTTCCTTGCGACCGAAGTCTGCAAGTGTGATGTCTGCCACTTTATAGGGCAGGGTAGAGAATAATTCTGTAGACATATGTAATTTGTTTAAAATAAAAGTGATGCAAAGATAGAACTTTCTGAATAGTAGGGCAAAAGCTATGACTTTTTTTATCAATAATAATTTGGAGATATGTATCTATTTTTATGTAAAAAAACATATATTTGCATGTAAATGATCAACATATACAACAATATACCTCTGAGGAAGATGCTTTTTTATGGGACTATATGAACAAAAAACGAAAGAAGAACTACTAATAATTGTAGAGAATTTAGAGAAAAAAGTAGAAAAACTTTCTTCAGAACTATCCTCACTAAAGACGGGGAGATTTCGAGAGAAATATAGCACCCGTATTTTAGATGCATTACCTGATATGCTTACTGTTTTTGATCATGATGCAAACATTGTGGAACTTGCATCTTCTCCGGCAACTAATCATGTAGAAGGTACTGATTCAGGTAGCATTGTAGGATCAAATGTAAAAGATATTGTTCCGGAAGAAGCGTATGATAGTGTTCGGAAAAATATGGATAAAGTGATTGCTACCGGGCAGGGGTCTATAGCGAAACATTCACTTATGCTTGATGGTGTTTTGCATCATTATGAAAATCGTATTTTTCCTCTGGACGAAAAATATCTGCTTTGTATGTGTAGAGATGTTTCTGAAAAGGTTAAAGCGGAAGTATTGAATGCCTCTCAGCGAAACGAGATAATTCGCTTGAATTCTTTGATGCATGCAATTTTAAACAATGTTCCTGTATATTTATTCGTAAAAGACACAGGTGATAATTTTCGTTATCTTTATTGGAATAGAGCTTTTGCGGAACAAACAGGCATTGCTGTAGAAGTGGCTGTAGGGAAGGCTGATATTGAGATTTTTCCAAATAGTGAGGAAGCCAGACGGTTCCGTGCAGGTGATTTTGCTGTGATGCAAACTGGAAGAATGGAATATTTGGAAGAATATACTACACTTTCCGGAGATATACGTATGGTGACGATGATAAAAACCTTGGTCCCTTCAGGTAATGAGCATCCATATATCATTGGCGTAGGCTGGGATGTAACTGATATTAAGAAGGTAGAAAAAGAGTTGATTAAAGCACGTATTAAGGCAGAAGAAGCTGATAAGTTAAAATCTTCTTTCCTTGCTAATATGAGTCATGAAATTCGTACACCGTTGAATGCGATTGTAGGTTTTTCTAAACTTATTATAGAATCGATAAACAAAGAAGAACAACTTCAGTATGCCGAACTTGTAGAAAAGAATTCAGGTTTACTTCTGAACTTGTTTAATGATATACTCGATTTGTCTGCTCTTGAGGCTGGTTCATTAAGATTTTCGATACGCTCGGTGAGATTGATAGATGTGTGTGCACAATTATATTGTTTGAACCATAGTTCTGTTCAGCCTGGTGTGAAACTTATTTTGGACGAAGTTGATCCTGAATTGTCCATTCAAGGTGATTGGGACCGTATTTCTCAGATATGGTTGAATCTGCTCAGTAATGCTATTAAATTCACTTCAAATGGAGAAATTCATTTCGGTTTTGAGAAGAAAGACCAGATCGTACAGGGATATGTTTCTGATACGGGTATTGGTATACCAGCAGAGCGTGTAACTACTATTTTCAGCCGTTTTGGTAAAGTAAATGATTTTGTACAAGGTACCGGGCTTGGACTGACTATATGCAGAATGCTGACCGAAAAGATGGGTGGTCGTATATGGGTACGTTCCAAAGTAGGAATAGGAACAACATTTTATTTTACTTTGCCGATAGAGTTTAAAGAAATGTGAGTGAGAAATGTCATACTATAGTGGCGATTTGTATTTACTTTTATTCAATTTTTGAAGTTTTATTATTTTTGATAATCTTTTGTTTATTAGTGTTTTATTTGGAAGATTCTGTTTCGGATAGTCTTGGAGTGAAATAATATTTTCACATTCTTATCTATATTAATTTATACATGTGAAGAATTAATTATATCTTTGATTTTCTATACTATTAGAGAATTGAAGATATTTATTTGTATACCTAATGTTAGACTAACTTTATTATTATGAAAAACTTGTTATTATTTCTGTCGTTTATTTTCTTTTTTAATACAATTAATGCTAACTCTTACCAAAGAGATGTTTGGAAATTTTTGGATAAATCTTACAAATCACTTCTGACTGATCCAAAGCAGGCTGTTGACTACACATTACAAGCGTTTGATATACTAAAGCAAACTACAGATTCCAATTTGATTGTTTCTACATTAATTGTATCTGGTCATGCCTACATGCTTTATGGTAATTTCGATATGAGTGTAAATACATATTATAAGGCTTTATCTTATTGTCCGGCAAAAGATCTTAAAACCAAGGCTAAGATAAATGTTAATTTAGGAGCTTTATATGGTTCATTAAAAGACTTCTCAAAAGCAATAAATCTGATAGATAATGCCACTTCAACCTATAAAGTCCTTAAAGATTCTTCGGGAATGGCAAACGCCTACAATGCACGCGGTCTGATTCATGTCTATATGAAAGAATATGAGATTGCTGATAAATTTTTTAGGGATGCTTTACGTATAAATAAAGCATTAGGTGATAAGAAGAATATAGCAGCGAATATAAATAATCTTTGTCTTTATGAAGGTGACACAGAAGAAAAAATAAAATTAATACAAGAAGCCATTGTCATTAATGAAAATTTGAATGCTTTATGGTCATTGGCAGAGAATTATAATAATTTGGGAATGCAGCTGTTTTATGCTAAAAGGAATAATGAGGCTTTGAGTGCTTTAAAAAAAGCGGCTGTTTATGCATTTGATGTTAATGCACATGAATTAATTTGTGATAATTATGAGTATCTTTCTAAAGTATATGCAGCACAAAAATGTTATAAAGAGGCCTATGATAATTTATTGAATTTCGAAAAGAAACGGGAACAGTTACTTCAAAAAAGAGAGTTGGTAAATATTGAAAGAAATCTCATAAAACAGAAATTACAGGATCAGAAAAAAGAATCCGAAATTCAGAAGCATATGCATCAAATTGAATTATTGAAAAGAAATATAAGTCTTGCGGTTGTGCTTTTTTTGTGTATTACTCTTCTTGCTTTCTTTTTAATTAAACAATATAAACGAAAAAAGGATTTACAGATAGCAAAGGGACAGACTGAGTTGTTATTAAAAGATAAGATAATAACAGAACTAAAGTTACAACAACAAGCTGTGGAATTAAGTGCAAAATCGGAAAAATTAGAGAGTACACAAAGTGAATTGACGAATTTTGTTCTTTTCTTAAATAGTCGGAATGAACTTCTGGAGAAAATTAGAGAGATGATTAAAAGTGCTTATAAAATGAATAGCAATGAGATCTTAACTCACTTAAAAAAAATAAATACCTTTATTCTCCAATTTAAAAGGCTGGAAGATGATAATAATTCTTTGACCAAAGAGGTTGATGAACAAAACCATGAATTCTTGAGTCGTTTGGAACAAAAACATCCGGGATTAACTCATGGTGAAAAGAAGTTAGCGACTTTCTTGCGGATTAATTTATCTACAAAAGAGATATCCTTGTTAACTGGAATATCTATCAAAGCAATTAGTATGGCAAGGTATCGCTTAAGAAAAACACTCTGTTTGCATTCTCAGGATGATATTTCTGCTTATTTACGTGATATTTGATTTTTTTTTATTTTGTAGGTTTCTTTATAGATATAAATTGGCTATTATCAACATTTTAAGAAATGTTTTGTAGGGTGTAAAGTCTTTTGTTTTACTATTTTGTAGGGGCTATGTAGATTAGTATTTTTAGGTGGTAGTTAGATTTTGAAGTTTATTTGTCACGTGTTTGAAAAGCGCATTTATTAACTTTAAAATTTAATTGCTATGAAGCAAAGTAATTACTTAGGAGGTACATTATTATATGCAATAATGTCATTACTCTTTCTTATTCCACTCTCTGCTTATGCACAAAATTATCAATTAAAAGGGTACGTGTTGGATAGTAATGACGAGCCATTGATAGGTGCAAATGTCGTTGTTACTGGAACAACTAATGGTATGATTACCGATTTAAATGGAGAATTTGTATTGGTAGTTTCTCCAAATGATCGAATTGATGTCTCTTATATGGGATATATCAAGCAGACTATTTCTTTAAATGGAAGGAAAACGCTTAAAGTTATTTTGAAAGAAGATAGTCAGATGTTAGATGAAACGATAGTCATTGGTTATGGTACAATGAAGAAGAGTGATATGACAGGAGCTATCTCTTCTGTGGATGTTGAAGCACTGGCCAGTCGTGCAACTACGAATCCGGCAGAGGCTTTGCAAGGTAAAGTAGCTGGTGTCAATATTCTGAAGTCGGGAGGTAATGCAGGGGCAGGTGTTTCTGTTAAAATCCGCGGTATTAAAACGATGGGAAGCAATGAACCACTTTATATTGTAGATGGTTTTCCGGGGGATATAACCACTGTTAATCCGCAGGATATTGAGTCGATGGAGATATTAAAAGACGGTGCGGCAGCTGCTATATATGGTTCTGTTGCAGCAAATGGAGTAGTGATAGTCACTACCAAAAACGGTAAGAAGGGTGAAACTAAGATTGACTTTAATGCATTTTGTCAATTTACAAGTGCTTCCAATAAGTTTGAAATGCTGAATTCTGATGAGTATTTATATGTACATAATATGATGTACGAAAACGCTGTTGCCAAGAAACCGGGATATTTATCATTTAAAGATTCAGATGGGAAGTTGAAGAATCCGACCGGGTTTGATACGAATTGGCAAGACGAGATGCTTCGTAATGGTTTATCTCAGAATTATAATGTCAATATCAGGGGAGGTTCTGATATTGCAAAATATTCAATATCTTATAATCATTCGGATGATAAGGGGATTTTCAGGGGTAATAAATACACTCAGGATAATGCTCGTGTCAAGTTAAATCTGCAAAAAAGGATTTTTAATTTTGATGCTTCTTTAGCTTTTAAAGTAACACAAAGCCAACAGCCACAATATTCCTTAAAGGAGATGTATGCAATGGCCCCAATGGTACCTGTTTATGATGAAAATCAGCCTTCTGGTTATGGTTTAAATGATATGACTGTCGATGGAGTTCGTTTGGAAATGCCAAATAATCGTAATGTGATGGCAGATGATCATTTTAAACATAAAAAAACGAATGGGTATGATATTATTGGCAATATAGGTTTGACCGTGGATATTGCTCCATGGCTAAAGTTCAAGACAGCATATGCTTATAGAGGATATTATGCAAATACTAAATACCATTCGGAGAAGTATACTGCCGACATTCAGGGACAAAGCTTATATCCATATAATTATGATAGCAATTCTTACTGGTATGAGCAGACATTCGATAATGTACTGACTTTTGATAAAACGTTTGGTAAACATTCTCTGAGTGTGATGGCTGGTAGCTCTTTATCTGCAGCTCGTAAAGACTGGAGTCAAATCAATGTTGAGGGAAAGAAAATGAATTATGATGTGGTAAATGGGAAGTTGGTAATAACAGAAGTTCCAGCGGGATTCTTTGATCCTACATCACCTACGATAGATGCTGGTACAGGCGGAACATTTACTGGAAGCGGATCTTTCTGGAATTATAATCGTGCTTCATTTTTTGGTCGTATTAATTATTCATATTCAGGTAAATATTTATTTCAGGCAACGATTCGATCCGACGGTTCCTCTAAATTTGGAAAGAATAACCGGTGGGGGGTATTCCCTTCTATGGCTTTAGGATGGCGTATTAGCGAGGAAGAGTTTTTTTCAGGAGATGTTGTGAGCAACTTGAAATTGAGAGCGAGTTGGGGACGGTTGGGTAACGAAAATGCATTAGGATATTATTATGCTCCGACGATGACCAGTGACAATACCCAGTGGATGAGCTACGTACAAGGTACCAATCCTTGGCCAGGTATGGTTAACTTGTATCTTGTAAATGATGCTTTACGTTGGGAGACTACTGATACGAAGAATATTGGGGTTGATTTTGGCTTTTTTAATAATAAGCTCTCGGGCTCTTTGAATTATTATTATAATACAACGGAAGATTTATTGATTGAGAAGGTTATGTCTCCATCCGCTGGTATCTATAACCCGACAGTGAATGTAGGGAAGATGAGAAATAAGGGATTTGAGTTAGAATTGAATTATGCAGATAATAGTAATGGTTTTGAATATAATATCGGATTCAATCTCTTTACTACTAAAAACGAGATGCTAAAAGCCGATCCTAACCAGGTTCTGTATGGATCAGCTTTAAAGGGTGCCGGCCATTTTGTTACTCAAACTTTGGAGGGATATCCCGTGGCGAGTTTCTTTTTATACAAAATGGATGGAATATTTCAATCACCGGAAGATGTAACCAATCACTATACAGAGGTTGTACAGCCGGACGGCTCTATAAAAAATATAGTTCTTCAGCCCGATGCGAAACCTGGTGATATCCGATTTAAAGACTTGAATAATGATGGCGTTATTGATGAAAATGATAAAGAGTATTGTGGTTCAGGTATACCCAAATTAGAGGCTAACTTATCGTTTGGCGGTTCTTACAAGGGAGTTGATCTTTCTTTCTTATTAGGAAGTGCCTGGGGGCATAAATTGTATAATGCTAATCGCCTGTATTATGAATCAATGGACGCAGGAATCAATCTGTTTAAGTCGACGTTGGGAGCATGGACCGAAGATAACAGGAGTAATGTAATGCCACGTGCCGTACTAAAAGATCCTAATATGAATTCTCGCGAATCTGATCGTTTTCTGGAAAAAGGTAACTTTATTCGTTTACGTCAGTTGCAAGTGGGATATACATTACCTAAAAATCTGACTAAGAAGGTTTATATAGACAAGTGTCGTTTTTATGTTAGCGGTGAAAATCTGCTGACATGGACCAATTACTCGGGTATTGATCCGGAGTTCTCTTCCAGTATTCTGGATACAGGAGTAGATGTCTTTATTTATCCGTTTACTCGCTCTTATGTTGTTGGTTTGCAGGTGACATTTTAATCAATTCTAATACTATCAACCATGAAAAAATATATTTATATAACCTCTCTTTTTTGTGCAACATTTTTAGGTGGATGCGATAACTTTCTAACGGTAGAGTCTCCGGATTTTTCTACTGATAAATTTTGGAGAGATTCTATCGATGTAGAATCCGGGTTATCTGCTGCGTATGCTCAGTTGGATAACAGATGTGGTACTTATAATTTCTCTGAAATTAAATTTGTGATAGAAACTTTTCGTGAAGATATCATGGAGAAAGGTTCGGATGTAAATAACTATCCGGAATGGGGGCAAATTTATGATTTTACATATAATAATGAGAATTCCCGAATCAAAGAGTATTGGATGAATTGCTATAATGGCATTAATTACACAAACAATGTCTTATTTGGTATTAATAAAGTTCAGACAGGTGATTATCCGATGGATCAGGAAAAGTATAATAGTGTGGAAGGTGAAGCATTATTTTTACGTGCCTACTATCACATGAAGTTACTGCTGAACTGGGAGAAGATTATTATTCGTGATGAATATTTGACAAGTGAAGAACAAACGCATAAGGCTCTTTCTACCAGGGAAGCAGGCTGGGAGTTCGTTTGTTCGGAATTATCAGCGGCTGGTAAAATATTACCCTTAACCCGTCCTTCTCTACAAGCCGGCCGCGTGACAAGTGGTGCTGCTTATGCCTATCTCGGTTGGGCCTACTTGACGCGGGCCTACGAACAACCGGAGAAGAAAACGGAGTATCTCACTAAAGCAGAAGAAGCGTTAGAGCAAGTGAAAGGTTATGCTTTGGAGAAAGATTTTCTAAGTATGTTTAATGGAACAAATAAGAATTGTAAAGAATCTATCTTTGAAATTCAGTTTACAGGAAATACCTCTGATGGTGCCTATCACCAACATGTGATGCACTATTGGGTAGCAGCTCCTGTATTGAGGGGATGGGATGAGATTCGTCCGAGCGAAATGATTCTGAATGAATATAGAAAAGAAGGACGTATTGCTACTACAGGTAATTTGGATTCCCGGGCATATGCAAGTATGTTCTTTGACGATCCTTATTTTAATGATGGTAATGAGAGAATATATGGATTTGAGTATACAGATTTATTTGATGTGAATGATGAGATTAATCGTTGTTTCCGCAAATATATGCCCGATGATATGCAAAAACTAAAACAATCTAATACTTCGACGAATGTACCTATTATGCGTTATGCCAATGTTCTGTTGATGCAGGCTGAGATTTACAATGAACAGGGGCATCCAGAAAAGGCCGTGCCACTGATTAACGAAGTAAGAAGAGTACATGGAGATATGCCGGGAATGTCAGGGGAGTCTTACGAGGCTGTAAAAGCTCAAATAGAGCATGAGCGTTTGATGGAATTTGCTGTAGAAAACTTCCGTTTCTATGATCTTCGTCGCTGGGGTAAGCTGGATGAAGCTTTACATTTGGCAGGGCGCAAAAACTTTAGTACCGAGAAGCATGCCTTCCTCCCGGTTCCTTTGATGGAGATTCAAAGCAATAACAAAATCGATTAGAAATAACTTTTATTAATTGTTTAACAGGGATTTGAGGGGTCTGTGAAGACCTTTCAAGCCCACTTAATATCTGAAAAATGAAAAAAAATACACTGTTTTTACTGGGTGTACTTCTTGGAATGGGAAGTATAAACGGGGTATCGGCACAGCAAAATGTGTGTGGATTCGAACATCAGCAAGAGATGTATAGGAAATTACATCCTACTGCGGAAACTGAAAATGTAGATGCTCTGGTAGCGACGAGGACTAACGTCTCTTATCATCAAGGGCAGTATGTGATTCCGGTTGTTTTCCATGTATTTGCAGACGCCACAAATGATTCTCGTCTGAAAGTGACTTATAGCTTAATAGAAAAAGCCTTAAAGCAAACCAATGAAGATTTTCAAGGATTGACTGCCGATTACAACCAGACAGGGGCAAGCAGTCGTTTTGAGGAGATAAAAAAGCCATTGAATATTGCTTTTCGTTTGGCAAAAATAGATCCGGACGGAAATCCGACGAAAGGTGTTGTATTCTATGATGAAGCCGAGAAAGGTTTTGGCAATGGAGGAGGATATGATGAAGCGATCCAGAAATATGCATGGGACAATAGTCGATATATGAATATATATATAATGAAAGATCTTTATGCAGATGGGGATTATTATAATTCCGGCGTTTCCTGGTTACCGGACAATTCAATGACAATGGAAAACTTGGCTCGTGTAGTCTACAACGGTAGTTATATAGGTAATAATACAAGCGAAAATTTTCGCCGGGTTTTGACTCATGAATTCGGGCATTTTATGGGGTTACATCACACCTTTGAGGGTGGATGTACTTATCCGAATGATGGGATTGAAGATACCCCTCCTGTAGCTACTTCCAAATGGCCGGCTGATCAGGTGAACTGTGAAGGAGATTATACAGACTGGGAAAACTTTATGAATTATACAGACGCTTATCGGCATTTTACTGCAGGACAGGTGGCTCGAATGGAATATTATTTAAATGAATCTCTATCTCGTAGTGAATTGTGGCAAGAAGAAAATCTGGTTGCAACCGGAGTGAATGATGATTATGTAGCTGTTCCTGTAGTTCTGATTGTAAAAGGAAAGAATTTTTCCGAAACTATAGATAATCAAGGTGAGGTAAGCGGTTCTCTACAGTTAGAAGCAAGTGCTGGGATGACATTTGCCAAACTCGGTGTACTGGTAGAAGGTACTGATTATACAATTTCAAATTTGCCGGCAGGTTTGCAGGCAACAGTAACTTTTTCAAGTGATGTTACTGCTATGATTACGATGAGTGGAAAAGCCTTAAGTCACCAGGCTTCCGATAGCCATAAGGATGTCTCTATAACTTTGAATACTTCTGTTTTAAAGGTGGAGAATGGAACGCCAACTGCACAGAATATTAATTTTGGAGTATTGTTTAATGATCCGTATACTTCTTACTGTTTATTTAATCCTCGTTTTGCTCCTTATGCACACATTTCTAAAGTTAAGTTTGCTCAAATAGAAAGAAATACGGACTTTGATGGACAACAGTATAAAGATTTCCGGGCTGATTATGTAGCCGGACTGGAGAAAGGTAAAACATATAAATTGGAAGTTACTGTGCAAAACTGGAAATCCGGTGAAAATGATCCCTACACAGTTCGTGCCTGGTTTGACTGGAATGGTGATTATGTATTTCAGCAAGATGAAATGATTGCTCCCCAGAAAATAAGTAAGATTGGTAAAGCAGGTACAGAGCATGTACTTATTTTTGATATTGTTGTACCAGATGATATGGTAATGGATAAAGAATTTGGTTTCCGTGTGATGTTACACTATACATTAGGCAAAGACGGAGAAGATCCCTGTGGCGAAATCGATAGTGGAGATGTTGAAGATTATGGTATCATATATGGTGAAGAGAACGCCCATGTATTACCTCCTGATGGTCCGGACGAGCCGGTTGATGAGGTATGTGTTCCGGAGTTTTCTTATCGTCCTTATGCTTATATTAAAAAAGTGGAATTTGCAAATATCTCTAATGAAACAACCGGTGAGGTGAATAATACGGAGATTATTGAGGATTTCAGAGACAATCAGGAACTGAATGGGCATATAGAGAAAGGAAAAGAATATGTAATGAAAGTGACCTATTCGAATCTGAATTCTAACTCGAAGGATGCTTATGTGATACGTGCCTATATTGATTGGAATCATGATAATATACTTGAAAAAGAGGAATCTCAGAAGATAGCAATTCCTGCCATTGGTTCAGCTGATAATCCGGGAACTGTTGAATTCAGATGGACTGCACCGGATAATGCAGTACTGAATGAAAAATTACATATGCGTGTTTTTATGCATTATGGTGATGCTGATAGTATGGTAGGGGAACAGCCTTGTGGAACTGTGGAAAATGGACAGTTAGAAGAGTATTATGTGATTGTTTCTTCTGATCCCAGTATGATAATTGATCATACAGTTGGATCAATGAATGTTTACCCTAATCCTACAGATGGCATTTTGTATATTGGTGGTGAAAATATGAATATGGTAAAATATAGCTTGTATAGTATTGATGGTCGTTTGGTACAACAGGACAATATTACTACCTCTCAAATAGATATCAGTAAGCAACCGAAAGGTGCTTATCTTTTAAAAATAGAGACGAAAGAGTCTGTATTACAGCAAATTGTAATTCTGAAGTAAATAATTGGACCGGTAGGTGATCACTGGTTTCCTACCGGTCATATGTCTATTTATTAATTATCAAAACAAATTAAAATTATGAAGAAAAAATTACTTTGCTGCTTTACGCTACTTAGTATGGTAGCTGGGCAAGCGATGTCACAATCTCAATTGTGTAGACCTGAATTGACATGGGGTGCTTATGCTTGTATCTCAAAAGTTGAGATTAATGGTATGGTGAGTGAATCATCTACAACTCCTGAAGGATGGGATGGAAAGATCGGTTCTAATACGTATGATGAAAATGTTCTTTTTGCTGATTACACAATGGACAAAGAGCGTGTTGTTACGTTGGAGGCAGGTAAAGAGTATGAATTAAAAATTACCGTTTGTAACTTCTCTTCCGGTGCCGGAGATGAGTATTATGTAACTGCTTTTTTTGACTGGAATGGTGATAGCAAACTGACTGCTGCTGAGACGGTTTTTCAAAAGTCGATTGCTGTAGGAAAACCGGGGCAGAGTTCTTTTAAAGTAGTTTCCGGAAAAATAACTGTTCCTGCCGATGCCAGCAAGACTTTTACAATGCGTACTTATCTGCATTATAAAACTCCGGATGTTCCTTATACAGATCCTTGCAGTACACAAGACGGTGGTGTGTTACAGGATTATACTGTTCAGCTTGATGGCGGAACCTCTATTGAAAATACATCACTTGATGCATTTGCTGTATACCCGAATCCAACAGACGGAGAAGTCTTTATAAAATTGGAGAATGCCAACGAATATATGCTTTATAGCGTTGATGGTAAATTGGTACAAAAAGGAATGATAACAGGAAACTCTATCAATATTTCAGGTAATACTTCCGGCATGTACATTCTGCAAGTGAAGACAAACGATGGATTAGTAAAACGAACCAATATTATCATTAAATAATATTTTTCACACTTTATAGGGTATTTAGAAGCTGGTTCGACTGATCGTGACTGAATACAATTGTATATGGTCTAAGAACCTTAATACAAGATTCTGGTAGAGAGGGCCGAACCAGCTTTTATTTTTTAATATTAACTGATAAAATTTAATACTGATATGTTTAGAGAGAAATTTAAAGTACAAATGTGGCGATTATTGTTTGTGGTGGTGTATACCATTTGCTTCTCCATATCAGTTTCTGCGACCCAACAAACAGCTATTTATAATGTAGAATCTTATAGTGATATTTTAGATATCCGGTGTACTCCATACAGCAATGATTATTTTACAGGAGGTTTTTCTGATTTGGGTTCATGGATGTGTTTTACATTACCTTCGGAGAATAACTGGATAAATGGTTTTTGTGGTCCTTTTGAGCTCGATCACCGGCAATGGATATCGGATGCCATTCTCCAAGTCGGATTTACTGCAGACATCACAACTGAAACTTTTACTCCTGATAGCGTGACATACGTTCCGGGAGAACTATACATGAATTCTTCTTCTAAACAGGGGAATATACAACAACGCTTATTTTTTGTAGATAAGTATACGGCGTTATGGAGTTGTGAAACCAGTGAGAAGAGGGAACTCTACATTACAAATGGTTCGTTACAAGGAATACAGTCATCCGGATTGGAGAATAATATTCTGTCTTTGAAACTATCAACCGGAGAGATGTGTGTCGTCACATTTTCATCGGATATTCAGCTTTCCTATGAGAATTCCAAGCTCTTGGCCAAACTTCCTGAAGGGCATAAAGGATATGCCACTATTTCTTATTTCTACGAATCGAAACGGCCGGATAATTATGCCCAGTTGATACAGGGTATATTATTACATCCTGATAATTATATAACAGAACATACGAATCGTTGGATGAAATATCTGAAATCTGTTTTACGTCCGGAAATGCCTGTAGAATATCATCGTATCGCAGTAAAAGCTATGGTGACATTGTTGACAAACTGGCGTGCATCCAGAGGTGATTTGTTTCATGATGGAGTTATTCCTTCTCATGCAATGTTTTATTTCATCGGTTTTTGGGGATGGGATTCGTGGAAGCATGCGGTAGCATTAAGCCTGTTTGAACCTAACCTTGCTAAAGATCAGGTTCGTGCAATGTTCGATTATCAGACTTCAGAAGGGATGATCATCGATTGCATCTATACCGATAAAAAAGAAAATAATGAACGAAACAGTAAACCGCCATTGGCAGCATGGGCAGTGAGCGAAATCTATAAAGCTACTTTAGATGCTGATTTTGTGAAAGAGATATATCCTAAATTGCTGAAATATCACCGTTGGTGGTACGAATATAGAGATCACGATAAAAATGGTTTTTGTGAATTTGGCTCAGTGGATGGTACGCTTGAGGCTTCTGCCTGGGAAAGTGGTATGGATAATGCGATTCGTTTTGATCATTCTTCTATGCTGAAGAATGATAACAGAGCCTGGAGCTTAAATCAGGAATCTGTTGATTTGAATGCTTATCTGGCCCATGAATATCTATTGCTGAAGGAATTGAGTATAATAGCCAACTGTGAGTTTAACGAACCGGATCGGACAGCAACGACAGCCGATTATTTCTTTGATAGAGAAAAAGAATTTTTTTATGATAAAAGGCTGAGTAGTCACAGTTCTGTGCAGGTAGAAGGTTGTGAGGCTTATATTCCACTTTGGGCAGGAATCGCTACACCCGCTCAGACAGAGTGTGTCTTGAAGTATCTAACTGATCCTTTGAAGTTTGCAACGTATATTCCTTTTCCTACTGTTACGGCTGATCATCCGAATTTTTCGCCGAATGGTTATTGGAGAGGTCCGATATGGCTGGATCAGGTATATTTTGCAATTCATGGATTAAGAAATTATGGTTATACTGAATTGGCCGATGGTTATACAAAACAAGTGTTCGATCGCCTTAATGGTTTGCGTACAGATGCTCCAATTCATGAAAACTATGAAACAAGTACCGGGAAAAGGCTGAAATCTCCACATTTCAGCTGGTCTGCTGCTCATTTACTGCTGCTTTATCGTGAATCGGGGGTATTGGATGGTAAACAGACTGATTTGTGTCTGTTTCAATCAGATTACCGTAACTATGCTTATATAAAAGGGGTTGAATTTGCCGGGATTAATAATAATGTTTCTTACTCGGAGACAGGATGGATGGATTATTCCAAAGAAAATGTAGCCGCGTTGGAATGTGGCAAAACACATGTGATGAATGTAAAAATAGAAAATTGGGATTCGGGTTCTTCAGATATCTATAAACTGAGACTTTGGATGGATTGGAATGGTAATTATGAGTTAGAAGAGAATGAATTGGTTGATACCAAGCTTATTAGTCCGATTGGGCAGCAACATAAAGAGCATGATTGTCAGTTTCAGATTACTATTCCGGAAAATGCAGTAAAGAACGAGAAACTCAAATTTAGGTTATTCTTACATTTTGTTACGGACGAATCGGACGGAGTAACCCCTTGTGGCTGGGTGGATAGTGGCATTGCACACGACTATGGCTTCGTTATAAAGTCGGGTGGATCTTCTGTTCAGCAGAATACTGATACTCTGAAAGCAAAAGTTTTTCCGAATCCGGTAACAGATTATCTATATATACAGGTAGATTCTCCAATCAGACAATATTCAATTTTAGGTTTAGAAGGTACCGAATTATTCAAATACTCCGGAGACATAGATAAAATAGATATGAAATCTTTTGCTTCAGGCAATTATATTCTTCAGGTTAAATATGAAGAGAATGGAAAAGAGCGGACAGAGGTTTTTAAAATAGTTGTTCAATAGGAATTATATAATTTGTATGTTTATATTTACTATTATTGGGTTGATGGGCAGTGGAGTATTACTTGGTTATCTATCAAGAAAACGAAACCTGAATATTGTACATCGGATTGTTACGTGGTTAATATGGATTCTTCTATTTCTTCTTGGAACGGAGGTTGGTGGTAATAAAATGATATTGGAAGGACTACATACGATCGGGTTTGAAGCACTGGTAATTACATTAGCGGCTGTTGCAGGTAGTGTTTTGGGGGCCTGGGGATTGTGGCTTTTTATATCATACCGAGACGTGAAAGGAGGAAAGGAATGAAAAGTAGCATTGTTATTGTACTGTTTTTCGCATTGGGTATCTTACTTAATTTGTACGGTTTGTATCCTTCGTACTTAGAACAACTGGATTTGAGTTTTTATGCATTATGTGCCTTGATGTTTTGTGTTGGTATTACTGTTGGCAATAATCCTCAGATACTATTGAATTTTAAGACAGTAAATCCAAGATTCTTTTTGCTTCCTGTATTGACTATTTTAGGCACTCTTGTTGGCTGTTGTATGAGTAGTGTTTTCTTCAATAAGCATTCTCCGGTAGATTGTATGGCTGTGGGAGCGGGTTTTGGATATTATTCGTTATCAAGCATTATTATTACTGAATATAAAGGAGCCGAATTGGGGACTATAGCCCTGCTATCCAATATAATGAGAGAGATTATAGCTTTACTGGCAGCACCTTTTCTGGTTCGTTTCTTTGGAAGATTGGCACCTATCGCAGTAGGAGGGGCTACGACAATGGATACTACTCTTCCTATTATAACTCGCTATTCCGGAGAAAAATATATAGTTGTATCTATTGTCCATGGGTGTTTACTGGATTTTTCCGTACCATTCATTGTAACGTTATTGTGTACCATTTAACTATAATACATTGAGAATATGAAAAAGCATATTTTATACTTGATCATTCATGGTTTGTTTTGTTCTACATCTTTGTTGGCAGGGGAGCAAGTTCCCTGGCAGGATCCACAAATCAGCGGTATTAACAGAGAGCCGGCGTGTGCCTATTTTATCTCTTTTCCTTCCGAAGCAAAAGCGTTGTCCAATGATGTACAGGCTAATGAACGGAGAGTCTCTTTAGATGGAATATGGAAATTTCTTTATTCCCGGAATATAGATGCATGTCCTAAGAATTTCTTTAAACCGGATTTTAATACAAAGAACTGGAGTGATATTGAGGTACCTGGAAGTTGGGAACTCCAGGGTTTCGATTGTCCTATCTACACAGATGTCAAATATCCTTTTCCCGCTAATCCTCCTTTTGTTCCTTCAGATTATAATCCGGTAGGTATTTATGCCAAAGATTTCATTGTACCAAAATCTTTTAATGGGATGGATGTATTTTTGGATTTTGAAGGAGTTGAATCTGCTTATTATTGCTGGGTAAACGGACAGTTTGTTGGTTATGCCGAAGACAGTCGTCTTCCTTCACACTTTAATGTGACCTCTTTGTTGAAAACCGGTAAGAACAAAGTAGTGGTTCAGGTTTTCAGATATAGTGACGGCTCTTATTTAGAAGGACAAGATTACTGGAAATATAGTGGCATTGAAAGAAGTGTATACCTGATCGCCAGACCAAAGTGCCGTGTGAAGGATTTTAAGGCGTCTGCTCAGTTGGTGAATGATTATAGAGATGGAGATCTACAATTGGATTTGACAATGGCCTTACCTGAAAATGTAGTGGGAAACCGGGTGCAATTGAAGCTGATGGAGGGTAAGAATTCTCTATTTTCTGATGAGAAGATTATCACTTCTTTGTCTGATACTCTTTTGCGTTTCGATCATCTTATTAAAAATGTGAATGCATGGAATGCAGAGACGCCTAATCTTTATACTATGGTAGTAAGTGTGAAGGATAAGGAAGGACATGTTTTAGAGGCATTTCGGCATCGTATTGGTTTCCGTACGGTTGAGATACGTAACGGACAGCTTTTGATAAATAATGTTCCTATTTTAATTAGGGGAGTAAACAGGCAGGAGCACGATCCACATCGGGGACGTACACTTTCTTTGGAGACTATGCTTACAGATATTAAAATGATGAAGCAATTTAATATCAATGCTGTTCGCTGTAGTCATTATCCCAATAGACCGGAGTGGTATGAGTTGTGTGATGAATACGGACTTTATATGGTTGATGAGGCCAATATTGAATCACATGGAATGGAATATCATGAAGATGGAACTTTAGCTAATTATCCTGATTGGGAACGTCCTTTTATGGAACGTATGAAACGTATGGTGATGCGTGACCGTAATTTCACAGCTATTATTACATGGTCATTAGGCAATGAATCAGGTTATGGAAAGAACTTTGAAACACTGTATAATTGGACAAAAAGCTTTGATACGACTCGTCCGGTTCAATATGAAGCAGCTCGCCGTGAAGGTTTGTCGGATATCTACTGTCCTATGTATGCTCGGATTTGGTGGTTGCGCGAATTTGTTAATGAACGGAAGTTGCGTCCGATGATAATGTGTGAATATGCACACTCTATGGGAAATAGTACAGGTAACCTGCAAGACTATTGGGACTTGATTTATAAGTATGATAATTTGCAGGGTGGATTTATTTGGGATTGGGTTGATCAGACATTTGCTAAAAAGGATGAGAAGGGTCACGATATTTGGGCATATGGCGGTGATATGGGATATGTTGGTGTACCTAATGATTCTAACTTTTGTGCAAATGGTCTGGTAGCAGCAGACCGTTCACTTCATCCACACATCTGGGAGGTAAAGAAGGTTTATCAATATGTACATTGTGAACCGGTTGCTTTCACAAAAAACAAGATACTTGTTACCAATCGCCACGATTTTATAGATCTGGCAGGTTATTATTTGAGATGGGTAGTTGAAGCAGACGGTGAAGAAATTCAATCGGGTGTTTTAGATTTTCCTGCTATTCCGGCAAATTCCTCCCGGGAAATAACAATTCCTTATCGCGAACTTCTTCCTGCATCAAAAGAATATTTTCTGAAGATTGAAACGTTGACCAAGCGTGAAGAATCTTATGCTCCGAAGGATTTTATTGTAGCGATGGATCAATGGCAGCTGCCGATTGAGAAGAGCGGGCAGCATGTAAATAAAACCAATGAACCCGTTAAGGTATTGCGTACTGAAAAAGAATTGATACTCGAAAGTAAATCGTTCAGAACAGAGTTTTCAACTGTTTCAGGAGAAATGACTTCTCTGAAATATGGCAGTAAAGAAATGCTTCTGGCAGGTTTAAGACCAAATTTTTGGAGACCCTCTACAGATAATGATGTGCCCAGTGGTTTGCTCTCACGTAGTGTGGAATGGAAGAAAACAATGGAAGTTGCCCGGCTTCTTAAGTTGGACATGGAAACTAACCCTGATAGTACATGTGTTAAAGTACTTACCAAATATCGCTTGGAAGAGCAGGACTCTTTTGTGCAAATAGCCTATCAGATTCTCGGAAACGGAATAATTAAAGTGGAAATGTCGTTTATACCGGGACAAAAACCGTTACCGGAAATGCCTCGTTTTGGGATGCGTATGATTATTCCAAAAGAGTATGACCAAATGACCTGGTTTGGAAGAGGCCCCCATGAAAATTATGCTGATCGTAAGACTTCTGCTGCCATAGGATTTTACCAGGCAAGCGTATGGGAACAATTTCATCCTTATGTACGTGCACAGGAGACCGGTAATAAGTGTGATACCCGCTGGCTTACCCTTTGTGATAAAGAGCAAAAGGGATTATTGATTACAGGTACAGAACCTTTGTCTGTAAGTGCGTGGAATTTTATGCAGGATGATATTGACTACGTCCCTTTCAGTGTAGAACGCAGACATGGTGGAAGTGTAGAGAAGAAAGATTTGGTGTGGATTAACATAGACCAAATGCAAATGGGAGTAGGTGGAGATAATAGCTGGGGGGCTCAGGTACATCCGGAATACACTATTACTCCGTCAATGAGGAAATATAGTTTTGTTATACAACCTATCCGGACTTTAGAGGGAATAGTTGAGCAGGCTCGTCAGATATGGTTTTAATTAAATTCATAAAGATTATGAGAAAATATATTATAAGATTTTGTGTACTGATTGGCGTGAGTATAATTGTTCTGAGCAAAAAAAAGAGTCTCATCCTTTGTTAGTACATAAGTATGACAATATTTTGGATATATCTTATACTCCTAATGACTCTTTTTATTGTAGCGGGTGGTTTTCTGATCAAGGAGCGTGGATGGGGTTTACTGTACCACAAAAGGAACGATGGATTAATGGCTTTTGCGGTCCCTTCGATCTGGAAACACGCCGATGGATTTCTCAATCATTGGTAACGGTAGGATTTGCTGAAGCTCCCGATGAAGTTTTCTCTCCGGATTCTGTTGTCTATTTCCCGGGAGAGCTGTATATGCGTTCTTCCTCCGGGCATGGGACTATAAGTCAGCGTCTTTTCTTTATTGATAAATCCAACGTGCTGCTGGAATGTGTTTCGGATAGTAATAAACCGTTGTGTTTTTATGGTCAGGCATTAGATGATAATTCTTCTTATAGTGTAGTAAATAATTCATGCATGCTTTCTTCATCCTCCGGAGATCAATATCTGATTACCTTTCCGGAAAATGTAAAGATCCATTTCTCCGGTAATAGATATGAGGCAAATGTTTCGTCTGCATCTCCAATTTATGTGGTAATCTCTTCCCTGGAGAATATCAAAGGGCAGATGTTTGATTTTGGTGCTATTGCCAAGATGCAATCGAATCCTTCCGGTTTCATCAATAAGCATTATCAGTGTTGGAACGGTTATTTAGAGAAAGTGTTGCGATCTGATATGCCGGAGGAGTACGATCGGATTGCAGTTAAAGCAGTGGTTACTCTTATCGCCAACTGGCGTAGTAGCCGTGCCGGATTATTACATGATGGAGTGGTTCCATCACATGCTGTAGGCTATTTTATGGGATTCTGGGCCTGGGATTCATGGAAACATGCTGCTGCATTGGCTGACTTTGCTCCGGAACTGGCTAAGAATCAAGTACGTGCCATGTTCGATTATCAAATGGATAACGGAATGATAATAGATTGTATCTATACGGACATTCGCGAAAACAACGCAAGGGATAGTAAACCACCTTTGGCTGCATGGGCTGTGAATAAGATATTTGAAGCAACGGCTGATACTGCTTTTGTGGAAGAGATGTATCCTCAATTGCTTCATTATTATCATTGGTGGTATCTGGATCGTGATCATGATTCAAATGGTATCTGTGAGTTTGGTTCGGTAGATGGAACGATTGAGGCAGCAGCTTGGGAGAGTGGTATGGACAATGCCATTAGATTTGATTGTGCAAAAATGGTCAAGAATAGCGATACAGCCTGGAGTTTTGATCAGGAATCGGTTGATCTGAATGCTTTTCTGGCTTATGAGTATTCTTTACTGAAAAAACTGGCAGTAGTGGCGAAACAGCCGTTCAATGAAAAGGAATATGCAGATATTATAAGTACTTATTTTTATGATAAAGAGTCCGGATTCTTTTTTGATAAAAAGTTGGATGGAACATTCGTGAAAGAACCAGGCAGTGAGGCTTATATACCTTTTTGGGCAGGTATCGCGACCAAGGAGCAGATGAAGGAGGCTATGAAGCTATTTACGGATTCTACAAAGTTCTCTACTTATATTCCTTTTCCTACTGTTGCGGCTGATAATCCGAAGTTTATGCCCCGGGGATACTGGAGAGGGCCTATATGGTTGGATCAAACTTATTTTGCTATTTCCGGATTACGAAGATATGGCTATGTGGAGGAGGCGGATGCACACTTTCCGGGCATCTGTTCCTCCTGCGCCTTTGTAGGAATGATGACCGACAGATTT
>OGWW01000671.1_pt1 | contig 21386 bp, 14 predicted proteins | sample 1576131 | NCBI WGS metagenome assembly OGWW01 (sample SAMEA3541576, study PRJEB24748) | human gut metagenome | biome: human gut; feature: human-associated habitat; material: faeces | place: China | collected 2012 | reverse complement strand
CGCTTTTACCTTGCAAAACAGCCGCTTTTGGAATGCAAAACAATAGGTTTTGCAACGCATTGATAATAAATGGATTACGTAACAGTTACGCTTGTGAAAAATATTTATAACTTTCCCACTTCCTTTCCAACTATAAAACAAGAAATAAAAGAGAAAAGAAAGTAGCAGGTAAAGCATTCTTATGCTTAAAAAGGTTTCAATATACAATGTGCTTTATTATATTTCTACCACTCCGAAGAAGCATCTTCAATAGAAATAAATAACAGGTGCATAGATACGAAAAAAGGAATCGCAAGAGTAAAAACCTCTTGGATTCCTTTTCTATATGTTTATAGAAGTATTACTTCTACATCTTATTAATTATTCAGCAGAGAGAGTGAAACGCTTGTAAGCAACCACTGCAAGGTCTTTGTCTTGGCTCTTCAACCAGTCAGCAACATTAATCTTGTCGCCTTCTGCAAACTGGAATTCTTGGTCTACAAGGCAGTTGTCCTTGAAGAACTTGCTGAGACGACCCTTAGCGATATTCTCAATCATGTTCTCATTCAAGTTAGCAGCCTTTTCAGCACTTACAGTTTTTCTGATTTCAATAGCCTTGTCAGCGTCTTCACGTGTGAGCCAGCCCTTGTTGATATTAGACTCGATGTGGTCGTCGCTATCAACCAAGTTAGCGTTGATACCTGCCTTCTTGATAGCAGCTACAACAGCTTTTTCAACTTGCTCTTCCTTTGTTTTCTGAATAGCAACCTTGTATTCTTCTTCCTTAACTTCCTGTGGAACAGAAGCTTCGTCCAAAGCTACTGGCTTCATAGCAGCAACCTGCATAGCTACTTTGTGTGCAGCATCTTCGTTGTTCTTGCTGAGCTGAACGATAGTTGCAAGTGTGTGCTTTGCCATATGGTCGTAAACAGAGAGGTTTTCGCCTTCGATGAAATTGTAGCCATCGAGTTCCATCTTCTCGCCTGTGATACCAGAACGCTGCTGAACAGTTGTAGCAGCATCTTCGCCGTTAGCCAACTTCAAAGTCTTAACCTCGTCGAGAGACTTAGCTTTTGCAGCAACTGCGGCGTCAAGAATTTCTTGTACCATAGCGATGAAGTCCTTACCGTTAGCAACGAAGTCGGTTTCGCACTTTACAGCTACCATTGCAGCAAAGCCATCAACAGCTTTTACAAGCACACAACCATTTGAAGTTTCACGGTCTGAACGCTTGGCAGCAATAGCCAAACCACGCTCGCGAAGTATTTCTTTTGCTTTATCGAAGTCGCCTTCAGCCTCGTTGAGTGCATTCTTCACGTCAGCAAGACCTGCGCCAGTCATAGCGCGTAGCTTCTTTATATCTTCAATTGATACAGCCATTTTCTCTTTTCCTTTCAATTTATGGTTAAAAAATGTGGGCGTTGAGGAGCGTTAATGGATTACTGTTAAACCCATAAGCGTTCACCAACGCCCATTTTATAGTGTCTAAAAATTATTCTGCAGCGGGTGCTTCTTCCTCGTTGGCAGATGTTTCTTCCTCATTAGCAGATGCTTCTTCAGCAGCAGCCTTGCGTGCAGCACGCTTTGGTTTTGCTTCAGCAGCTTCTTCAGCCTGCTCTGCAGCAGCTTTTTCGTCAGCCTTTTCAGCCTTACGCTCTTCAAGACCTTCTGCAATAGCAGCGCAGCAAGCACCGAGGATAACTTCTACAGAATCCTTTGCGTCGTCGTTAGCAGGAATGATGTAATCGATATTCTTAGGGTCAGAGTTTGTATCAACGATACCGAACACTGGAATACCCAAGCGATTAGCTTCCTTAACAGCAATGTGCTCCTTCATTACGTCGATTACGAAGAGTGCTGAAGGCAAACGAGTAAGGTCTGCAATAGAACCAAGGTTCTTCTCAAGCTTAGCACGCTGACGTGAAATCTGAAGAATTTCGCGCTTTGAGAGATTAGAGAATGTACCATCGTTCATCAATCTATCGATGTTCGTCATTTTCTTAATTGCCTTACGGATAGTAGGGAAGTTGGTAAGCATACCACCTGCCCAACGCTCGTTTACGTATGGCATATTAACCGATGCAGCCTTTTCAGCAACAACGTCCTTAGACTGTTTTTTAGTAGCAACGAACAAAATCTTCTTTCCGCTCTTAGCGATGCCTTTGAGAGCCTCAGCAGCTTCGTCAATCTTAGCAACGGTTTTGTGAAGGTCGATGATGTGGATACCATTACGTTCCATATAGATATATGGTTTCATAGCTGGGTTCCACTTACGATGGAGGTGTCCAAAATGACAACCTGCCTGCAATAATTGGTCAAAATTTGTTCTTGACATGTTCTTTTTTTCTTTTTGTTTTGTTTACTTTCTTTTTAATTCTTTCTTGGCGAATGAGCTTCGCCTGGCTCGTTAGAATCAACCAATGAGTAGTCCCCGATTTGGAATCTCACCGATTTAGATACTAAACTCAAGCGCATTTCCATACTGCTGAAAACGCAAAGCAAGATTTTTACCCACGTTCCACAGTATATATAGCAGTGTGATTAACGCTTGCTGAACTGGAAGTGAGCACGTGCCTTTGGCTGTCCTGGCTTCTTACGCTCAACCGCACGGCTATCGCGTGTCAGGAATCCGTGGTCTTTCAAGTTCTTCTTATCTTCAGGATTAATCTCAACAAGTGCGCGTGCAATAGCGAGGCGGAGTGCCTGGCTCTGGCCTGTAAAGCCACCACCGTCGAGGTTTACCTTAATATCGTACTGACCTTCTACACCGAGCAACTGCAATGGTTGTTTAACAACGTACTGCAAAATAGCTGATGGGAAATATTCAGTAATATCTTTTTTGTTGATTGTAATCTTGCCTGTACCTTCTGAGAGATAAATACGAGCAACGGCGCTCTTGCGGCGTCCAATTGTGTTTATTACTTCCATCTTTTTCGCCTCTATTATTTATACTGGTTAATGTCTATTGACTTTGGCTTCTGTGCCTCAAGTCCGTTCAACTCTGTACCTTCAATTACGTAAAGGTTGTCAAGCAAATGACGGCCGAGGATACCCTTTGGCAACATACCCTTTACTGCGTGGCGCACCATTTTCTCTACACCGTTCTTCTTTGTGCGAAGCTGTGCAGGTGTGTTGAAACGCTGTCCACCTGGGTAACCAGTATAGCGAGTGTAAACCTTATCGGTTTCCTTGTTGCCTGTAAATTTAATCTTCTCAGCATTGATAATGATTACATTGTCTCCACAATCAACGTGTGGAGTAAAAGTTGGCTTGTACTTTCCGCGAAGCAACTTAGCGACTTTAGAGCAGAAACGACCAACAATCTGGTCGGTAGCGTCTACTACTACCCACTCTTTCTTAGCTGTTTCCTTGTTTACGGAAATAGTCTTATAACTTAAAGTGTTCATTTTTAATTTTAAAATTTTACTACTAAAAAACGTTTTTAATTCTTGCCCGTCGGATTCACTAACCATGCTGCTCGGCCAAAAGCAACACTATTAACACACAACGTGCTGAGGGCTCTAAGCTCACCCTCGAAATAATCGGTCTGCAAAATTACTCATTTTTTATTAGGTACGAAACGCATAACAGCGTGAAAGCGTTGGTATTAATTATTATTAACATAGTTTAGCGTTTCGGAAAGAATTAATCAACAACAATACTGGTAGTGGTTTTAAAAATGGTAAGCGACACCCATTTTCACTTCAAACGTTTCAGCGTGCACATTATTATAATAGGCGTAACGCGTGTTCCTTATATAATAAGAACCCGAAAGCACAGCACTCATACGCTTATTGAAGTCGAATTCCCATATAGGATTCAGCACAAGCAAGTCGGCATTGCCCTTATCGCCCTGTGCATTCAAATACAAAGGATTGATGGATTCAAGCTTTTCCTTGTCGTATCCTTTCCGAGTGTAGATGTGATAGAAGCCTGCGTGCATAACGAAACGCCCCAAGTTATGAAACTCCATAAAGGTTTTCGTCTTCACCGAGAAGCCCGCACCCATATTATAATCACGGTCGATAACATTATAATAATCGCTCTTCGTGCCCCCCAACAATATTCCCGAAAGGAAAACGCGCTGTTCCAACTTCGTCAGTCCACCCATATTGAGAAACGAAATCACCACGCCCGGGCCAAAGCTGGCAGCTTCCGAAATTCGATAAGGGGTCTGCTTGCTGCCTTCTTTCACAGGGTCGGAGTCGTAATAGTTGAAATGCTGAAAGAAACCAACCTGCGCTTTAAGGCTTGTACCCGTAAATACAGGTGCGCCCCATAGGCGTCCCAATATATGAATGCCATTCACGAACGGCTGATTACCAACCAATCCCAACGACAGTTCCATAGAAAAGAAATCGTAAGGCTTGCTGGTTGCCCTATTCAGAGGGTCGCCGTATTCCAAAAATACATTCAAGAACGAATTGTAGTCGCCACGGAACATTGCTCCGTTATCAGCCAGATAGCGGCCGCCGAGCGAGATAGAAAAGTCTATCGGCAATGCTTCGTAATCGTGATACTTGTAATATTCGTTCCTCACACGCCACGCTTTGCCCGTTACAATTCGGTTAAATCCGCCCATAGGATTGATGATTGCAGCACCAAACTCTCTGAGAAAACGGCGGAAACCCCTGCTTCTATCGTTCAGCAACAAGTGTGAAATGCGGTGCGATATTTCGCCAAAACATATTCCGCCCATCGTCGTGGCAAGAACATCGTTAATGGCAGGCGGTTCCACTTCGCCCATAAACTCCCACATCAGCGAACCACCCAAGGCATAAGGTGCCGACTGCCAGAACGACAAACCGTTGCCACGTGCCGAATTATAGTACAAGTTGCCGTGGTAAGGGTGTGCAAACAAGTTGGTAGAAAACTTGTCGTTGTCCCACACAAATCCATTTTTAAAGTTCTTGTGTATGCTTTTGAAGTTTACTTTTGCAAAGTCGTAGCGTAGAGCATACCTATCTACGCAGTGCACCAAGGCATTTACGGCAGTTACTTCAGCTGCTGCCTTCCAAGGTCGTTTTCGCTGTTCTTTAGGGTCGTTATAAGCAAACTGAAGATTATGAATGTGCAAAGTAGAATCGTTTTCCATCAACATTCTATACCGTTCTGCCATACTACGTTCGGCAGTTCCTGTTGTTCCACCATACGACAGTATTCTCTCTGGTTTAAACCTCATTACGATTCCAGCTTCCAACAACGCCTTGCTCTTATAATGCTTGTTTTCCCAATAATAGTGCGTAGTGCCCCACCCAGCCGACACGAATGCGCCCAACTCCTTATTAATACGAAAGTCTAAGTTTACACGGCCTTGCATCGAGTATAGTCGATGTGGCTTATCGGAAGTTACTTTCTCAAAAGTTTCTATGTGCGCAAAGCCTATATCGCTACTCAACAGCCACCTTGGCGACAAGTTCACACAGCGTCCCAATCGGTAAGAAACTGCTCCCGAAAGTTCTTCATTGAAGCCCATATAGCGTGTACCCACCGCCAACAGCGAATAGGTATTGCGATTTCTGAAACGCAAACCCATGTTCAGCAGTGCGTGGTTGCCTCCGTATGCCAAAATATCTATCTGTGTTTGCGGACCGATGTTCACCAATCCTATCCTGTGCGTCAGCGTATCGCGACTGTAATTGATAATGCCGAGCTGCAAGCCCTTCGGTTGCTGTAACGCAATGTTCAACAATCCTATCTGCACACCTCGCAGCGTGTCGGCATAGTTATAGGTGCCCAACTGCAAGCCACGCATTGTTTTCGATGCAATATTTGCCAAACTGCTTATCTGAACACCAGCCTTTATGCCCATTGCTATATTCGTGAAACCGCTCAACTGCAAACCTCGGAAGGGTGTTCCTACGATATTGGCAAATCCCGACAACTGAACACCGTGTATATGTCGCGCCACATTGGAGATGGCTGCCAACTGCAGACCGCGCATTTCGCCACCCAAAGTATTCATACCGAAAGCCGCTTGAAAGCCGTCGATGCGCCCACCACTTGCAGCAAACAGTCCGCCGATGCTCACACCCTTCATCTGATGGTGCGCAATACTGCTTATTCCGCCTATCTGAAAACCGTGCAGGGTGTCGTTGGCAGCAAGAATACCGACATTCACACTTCGCCATCGCGAAGAGTCTGCCGCATTGTGCCCAAAGCCCAAAGCCCAGTTATAGAAATGACGTTCGGAAGTTTGCCCGTTTGTTTGTGCCCACAGCGAAACCGTTGTCGCCAAAAACAAGGCAACAACTACCCATACTTTTTTATTGCTTCTATCCAAACGGAACAGCGCGCTTTTCTTCATAGGTCAATCACGGCTTGCTATCGAACTGCAACAGCCAAACTTCTCGTTACGAACTTTCGTACAAAGGTAATAAAAGTATTTCATAACACCAAAGCGAAAACATAACTTTGAACTATTTTCTGTTTTGCGTATATACAACATAAAAAGTTCGGAAATGTAACTTTCCACACTTCAGAAAAAACACAAACGTTAGGTTCAACAATAAAATATTGGGCAACCCAATTTCCTTTTTCTTATCGAAAGCAAATCCCGAAAACAGCCCCTGTTTTGTAAAGATAATTCCAACGAAAAACGGTAATTTCGATTTGGCATTGCGAAAGCGGCTCTTTTGCAACGCAAAACCTACGCTTTTATCGTGCAAAACAGCCGCTTTTGGAATGCAAAACAATAGGTTTTGCAACACGTTGACAACAAGTGTGTTATGCAACAATTACGCTTGTGAAAAATATTTACACATTTATTACCTTTTTCGCCTGTATGTGATGAGATGTACAGAAGCAGTGGTGTAGTGGTAAAACCGCTTTATTTAGTTGGAAGAACGAAATAATGTGGCAGACCTTTGCTGATAATCGACGGAACCATTGCACGGCTTTCTTTTCTCTGAACCTATGCGATAAAAGCGATGCGGCGGCTCTGCATTCTTACTGCAAAGCCGCCGCATTGTTTTCGTATTGTTTTTCTTTTACTTCACCAGTACTTTCTTTCCGTTGTGGATATATATGCCACGTTGGGTTGGTTTCGCTATGCGCTGTCCTGAAAGTGTGTAGTAGTAAGGGGCGTTGTTACCCCTCTGTTCTGCAACGATGTTGTCGATGCCCGTAGAAACAACGTTTACTTTGTTCTTTCCGCTTTCTTTCTCGCTCGATATGTTGATAAAGGTGGTTGCCTTTATGTTTTCAATATCGACCGTCTGTGGCGAACCTGTGCCTACACTGAATACCAAATTCACGATGTCGTTAGAGTTTGTAATGGCAAATTCCTTCACAAACCATTTCTTGCCGTTTGCTGTTTCGGTTGTTGTTACAGCGTCGCCTGGCCACGAACCCTTCACGGTCTTGTGTGTTCCGCCCCATATCCAGAAGTTGATAGAAGGGTTGGTGCTTATCATCTTCGCACTTGCCCACGCTGCATCTGCCTCGTCGGCATTTACATATACCTTGATATTGTAAGGCTTGAAGTCAATGATGTTGTAGTTGCGGACAATGACGTTCTTCACAACACCGCCAACGAGCAATCCTGCTTTCAGCACGGTTGTGCCTACAGGAATGGTCAGCACTTGTCCGTTGGTAGCCTTTGCACTGCCTGCTGTAGGTTCGCTTCCGTCGGTGGTGTACACGATTTGCGCATTCGCATCGTCGCTGATGGCTGTCAGCGTTACACTTTGCTCGCCATCGTAGGTGCCACTCGCAAGACTTGCCCATACGAAGTTGGCTTTGCTCTTCTCCACGTAGTAAGCCCAGTGGTATCCGCCTGTGAGCTTTATCCAGCGGTTTGTGTTGGAGAAACTCTTTGCAGGACCGAGCACGGTAAGCATTTCGCCGTTTGTACCCGTGGTGGTAAAGGCGTAGTAGTCGGAGCTGCTGCTGTACTTGGCAGCCTTGCTCTCGTTGTTGATGCCCATCAGCTTGCGCACGCTAATCATATTCTTGATGTCGCTTTTGTATGCCTGATAGTGTTTCAAGAAGATGCTTGGCGTTCCCGGCATGGCGAGAATGTAGGCATTTGCCGCCAATGTATCTTTCTTTATGGGGTCTTGGTGGCTACCGCCGCCGCGGTCTTCGGTGTCGTGGTTCTCCACGAACGTAACGGCATAGCGTGCATAGTTGGGGTCTTTTGCCAAGCCTGTACCGTCGAGAGCACTCCAGTTGCCGTGGTTCACAGCATTGCGCACGGTGTAACGGATAGGGAAGTCGAAAGCTGCACTTGTAGGAACATTGTCCGACTTGGTGCTTTCAATCCACGCTTTCACCTTGTTTATATCGCCGTCCCAATATTCGCCAACCGAAAATTCGGGTTGTGAGGCATTGTTGTAGAGTGCCGTGAACTTGCCACCGTAGCCCTTTACCATATCGTAACGAAAGCCTGCATAGCCGAATTTGTCCTTCAGCATCTGCAAGTAAGCCTTCACCGTGGTTTGTACGTTCGCACTGTTGTGGTCGAGGTCGCGCATTCCAGGCCAGTCTTCGCCCGAGTCCATAAAGTCGCTAAGCTGCACTCCTTCTTTCTGGGCTTGCTTCAGAGCCTCGCCACCATCGTCGTTCTTGGCAACGTCTTTCGATGTCATAGTGTACGTAACGTTGTTGTAGGTTTCGGTTGGGAAGTCGAACCACCCAGCCGTTGTTGCACGGTGGTTGATAACAACGTCGGCTATGGTCTTGATGCCGTTGGCTTTGAAAGTGCCGATGAGGTTCAGGAGTTCAGCCTCTGTGCCGAACGAACTGTTGTAATTGCTGAACCAATAGTAGTCGTCGTAGCCCATTGAGGGGTTGTTGCGTGCCTGTGCGCTTTGTGGCAACCACACGAGGTCGAAGTAATCGGAAAGTTCTTTTGCCTGCGATTCGAGGTTTGTCCATTTCGTATCCTGATAAGAGTCCCAGTAGAAACCTTGCAGCATTACGCCGCCATAGTTAGCTTTCCAGCCTTGTGCAAACATTGTCATAGCAAGACACAAAGCTGCAAGCAGAGTTGAGGTACGTTTCATAATGATGATTTGATTTTGTTTTATCCTAATTGTTTATGCTTTCGCAAATATACAACTTATTTCCTTTCCCTGCACTAACTTGATTTATAATAAGTATTAATGTGGGTGCAAACGTTTGCAAGTTTGGCTTTGTGCAAACAAAAAAGGAGAGAACACAGATGCATTCTCCCCTTGAAATATATACTTTAAAGTATCGTTGAAGTGGACTTACTCTTTGGTAAGTTCAGCTTGTGTGTTGCCATCGTAAGACGGTTTCAGCTTAATGGTGTAGGTTCCAGCATTAACCCTGATGTTTGCACCGTTGTTCGATGTGAGCTTCTTGAGGTCTGTTCCACCCCAGCTGATGTCCCAGGCACCGTTGGCACGGAACTTTATTTCACCGTCCTTGAGTGTTACGCTCTTCGCAATCCATGTGTGAGATGCTGCATCGTAAGTCATTACAATGTCTTTGTCCCAGCCACCTGCAGCGTCGCCTATGATACCGATGCTTGTAATAGGTGTGAGCTTGTAAGAAAGAGCCTGCAAGTCTACCTCTACTTTGTAGAAACCGTTGGCTTCTGTCATCATAATGTTGGCAGCACCACCATCTGTGCTGAAGTCCTTACCGTAGTTTGTACCGTTCCAGTTAGGTTGTGTACAGAACTTAAATCCACTTTGTGTGAGGTACATATAGCCAAGATACTTACCGTCGAACGCTGGTCCGTGGAGAATGTCCGAGTGGCTCCAAGAGTTAGCGTCGCCTGCCATATAGAGGTATTCGGTGAAGGCCGGTGCTTTTGGTATTATCGTAACAGCAACTTCTCCGGCTTCGATGAGTGCAGCCTGACCGTTCTTTACGGCATTGATATATACGAGTGCAACGAAGTTGCATACTTCCGAACGCTTGCCGTAGTACTTCTCCACCATTGCCTGCACCTCTGCTGTGTTAGCCTTACCGTCAATCGTGGTGCTGATGGTGGTAGACATTGCGGTGTTGATGTCTTTCGGATAGAGCTTGATGCGAGCGTTTTGCAAGGTGTAACCTTCAGGAAGCTCAGCCGTAGAGAGGGTGAACAGAGAAACCTGTTCCCCTGCATTGGCTAAGTCTTGCGTTGCAACAGCGTTTGCCTTGATACCAGGAATGGTGATGGCACCTTCCTCGGGGTATGCCTGAGGATTGCCCCAAGGTTCGTACTCGTCGCTGCAAGCCCCGAGAACGAGGCTTACAAGTGCGAGTGTGATATATAATGATAATTTCTTCATAACTGTTTTCTATAATAATAAGTTGTTATTATTTTATTTCACCTGTTTCGTTAGTGAAGTTCAAGTACACTTTCTGACCTGCTGTACCTGCAACACGTGGAGTTTGGTCGCCACCTGTTCCGCGGTAAGCAATCTTCTTGTCGTAGATGATGAACTCAGACATCCACCAGTCTGAACCTGGTATCTTCACGCAGATACGTACACCTGGGTCGCCGGCTGTAGGACCACCTGAAACTGTATTGCCAATGGCTGGAGATACAAATTCGCCGTCAGCTGTTGTAGGAACAGTGAACAGGTTCTCTGGGATAAGGTCCCAACCTGCCGATGCGGTACACAAACCTTGGAGGTAAACGTTAGGGTTGTTGAAGCTTACGTTATACTTAACGTCGCGACCTTCTACCGTACACTCTACAATCATCAAGTACCAGCCAGCCTTAGAAGAGCCGATGTTGCCTTTAACGCTGATGATGTCAGAACCCTTTTCGCTTGCAGGGTTAATCTTTATCTTGTCAAAACCAATATCGTTGCCGTTCCACGCCTTTTCGCTGTTGAACTTGATACCAGCACTTTCGCCTTGACCATCAATGTAAACAAGGTGCCAGAAAATGTGAGGAGAACTGTGAACAGGTGTCATCTCCAATGCGCTGTCCCACGACCACTTGTTGAAATTACCAACAAGGAAGAGCTTCTCCGGTGTCTTCACTGGAGGAAGAGAGAAGACGAGGTACACCTTGTTTAAGGTAATAACGTTAGATGTTATTGATGTTCCTTCTATTTCGTGTCCGTCAGCTGTAGTCTGAACAGCCTTTACACGAATGTAAACAGGAGCTGTGATAGGGAACTGCTCTTCTTTCATACCCTTTGCAACGTGTAAGTCGGTAAGCAGACTTGCCAGTTCGGCAGCGTTTACTTCCATCTTGGCAGTTGTAAAGGTTGTTGCCATACTCTTTACGTCCGACATATCGGCATTTGTTGCAACCTCTACCGTATATTTTGTTACGGCAGGATAACCATAGTCTGGCTGTGAGCAGGTAAGCTCGATGGTTTTAGAATTAGCCAAATCGTAAACACCATTAGCCGCAAGTGCGGGCGTATTCAGGTGGAAGGTAGTTGGCGTCTTTACCGTTGGGTTTTCGTCGTTGTCATCGCTGCACGCTGTAAAGAAACAAACAGTGCAAAGAAGCAGCAATGCTGACTTTAATATCTTTGTCATAATTCTTATCTTTTAGGTTGTGATAGTTGAGGAGTTGCCTCCTCAACTTGAATAATCTTAATAACCGGGATTCTGTTTCAAGTTCGTATTCACAATCATGTCGCTGTTTGGAATTGCAAAGATGTTGCGTGTTGCAGCAAAGTTGCGTCCGTTGAGTTCGCCACCTTTCCAAGCCCAGTTGTAGTTTACATTACCACCAAACTTATTGAAACGAACCAAGTCTACACGGCGACGTCCCTCGAAGTAGAACTCTTTGCACCACTCATTGAGAATGTCGTTAAGCGTGTAAGCACCTGAAGTTCTCGGTTTAGCGTGAGCACGAACGTGGAGTTTATTGATAAGGTCTGTACCTTCAGTAGTGGTCTGACCACCATTCAAACGGGCAGTAGCTTCTGCATAGGTAAGATAAGCCTCTGCAACACGGAACAAGAAGAAATCTGTGTCGGCATAACGGAGGTCTTTTGCAGTTGCACCTGTTGAGTAGAAGTTATTGTATTTAACTACTGCGAATCCCTTTGTAAATACTGAAAGGTCTTTCGAGGTCTCTTGTGTAATCGTTCTGTCTACACCGTCGAACAATGCACGGTCGTCGCCTGCTTCCTTAGGCATGACAGCTCCAGTAACTGAAGGCGCATTGTTGTTAGGGAAGAACTTGTCGATAAGGTCCTTACGAGCACGAACACCCGCCCAGTTAGCATTGTCGTAAAGGTTGCCACCAGCTACGCCGTTGCTGTTTACTGTTGCAGCCTTGTCGTAGCAAGCGTTAATCAAGAATACTGTACCACCATAAGCAGCAGTGCGCTTACCGTCCTGAAGGATAGGGAAGATAGCTTCAACTGATGCACCGTTTTCGCCATTATCACCCATAAAGAGTTGTTGATAAGCAGTCCAGCCGTTTACTGTTGCGCCTGTATATAGCTGATAAGGTGAATTGATTACCTTCTTAGCATAGTCGGCAGCTTTCTGCCATTCTGCTGTACCAGTATAAACTTCAGCGTTCAAGTAAAGACGAGAGAGCAGCATCCAAACGGCAGCCTTGTCTACACGACCATAATTAGCATCAGTAGACTTCTTTGCCTTTGGTTCCATCAGGTCGTTCTCGATAGCCAATAGTTCTTTTTCAATGTAATCGTACATCTGCTTGCGTGAGTATTGCTTAGCAGATTCAGCCGATACTTTTTCTGTGAAAGGAATATTGCCGAACGCGTCCATCAATAAATAATAGTCGAGTGCACGGATAAAGCGTACCTCTGCTGTCTTCTGCTTGTCTACATCGCCGAAGTTGTTGATGTATTGGTTGCAGATGGTTACACCGAAGTAGAGGCGATAGTAAAAACCTTTAAGCATAGGGTTAGAGCTACCATAGCTATTAGAGTTGAAATCCGTAACACCTTCGTCTTGTGTCCAGTTGCAGATGGCTTCGTCAGTTGTGAGGTCGTTAGAATTGAACAACTGTCTGATGAAACCTGTTGTACCTCCGTCAAGACCATCAATGTCGCAATCGCCATTAGGACCACTGTTGCCTGCCAATGCAAAGTTTGCATAGCATTTATTAAACAAATGGTTCGGATTAATCTCTGTTTGAAGGTTTGGGTCGATTGGTGTAACGTCCAAGTCCTTTACACAAGAAGTGATGCTCAATGTAAGCAACAATGCTGCTACAGGAGCTAATTTCTTAATATATTGTTTCATTGTTATTGACTTTTAGGATAGAATTAGAAATTTAAGTTCAGACCTACAATGAATGACATTGGGCGAGGATAGAGATTATTATCAATACCGCCAAACACTTCAGGGTCTATACCTTCATATTTTGTAAGTGTAAGCAGGTTGGAAGCAGTACCATAAATACGTCCGCTCAACCCATGCCAGCCACCAGTCTTGAAGAGGTCGGCAAAGCTATAACCCAATGTAATGTTGTCAAGCTTCAAGAATGAGGCATTCTGTACCCAACGGTCTGAAAGAATAGCTGTAGTATGACTTGTCTGCCAATTGTCTTTAACTGATGCGATTGGTCGGTTTGACAAGAATTCAGTTGATGCCCATACATGAGCAGGAGAAACATTAGCTTGTCCAGCCATCAAATCGTTGAATACATAGTTGCCGATATTTGCACGAAGAGAGAAACCAAAGTCCCAACTCTTATACTCTAAACGAGAAGCAAGACCCATTGTTACAGGTGCCATAGGATTCTTGTAAAAATACTTGTCAGCTTCAGTGATTTGACCGTCGCCATTTCTGTCTACAACTGCACCTTCGATTGGTTTACCATTCTTGTCATAAACTTGCTGATAAACGTAGAATGAAGAGGCTGGGTGTCCTACTGCGTGTGCTTGTGCATTGCCGCCAGTACCTGCTGAGATACCACCCGTTGCAACAACAAGGTTAGGGTCCTTACCACCTGTAAGGTCGGTAATTTCGTTCTTGTTGTATGTGAAGTTATAATCGATAGTCCAATACCAATCTTTTGATTCGATAGCTCTCCAACGCAAAACTGCTTCAACACCAGTGTTCTTTAACGAACCGATGTTAGAAGGAACTTGGTTGCGGAAGTTGGAACCAGCAGAAACCGTAACGCTGTTATTCAAGAGGTCTGTGGTCTTACGGTAGTACCAATCAATGCTACCTGTGAGGCGTTGGTTGAATATACCCCAGTCGAGACCGACGTTGTAAGTTGTAGTTGTTTCCCAAGTTAAAGCCTTGTTTACAGCTTGTGGGCGAACAACAGTTCCATCGTCTGTTACTGGATATTCGTTATTTGTACCGCTACCTGTTTGATAAATATCGAAATAGTTGTAGTCGCCAATACCTTCCTGCTGACCCGTCATACCCCAACCTAAGCGGAGTTTCAAGTCGCTCAACCACTTAATGTCGCGGAATTTGTTTTCGTCCTTAACTTTCCAAGCAAATGCGAATGAAGGGAAATTAGCCCAATGGTTTTGGAAACGTGATGCACCATCGGCACGGAATGTTGCAGTAACATAGTAACGATCCATCAAACTCCAGTTAGCACGACCGAAGAATGATACGAGGAAATTCTCAGTAGAATATACATAATCTTTCAAAATACCGTCTTTGTTGTAGTCTTTACCACTATCGTAGTAGATTTGGCCAGCCTTTGAGTTGGTAGAAGGATAGTATTGTATAGCGCGACTCTTGTCTTTTTTCCAGAAATGTTGCCACTCGTAACCCGCCATAATGTCGAAATGGTTCTTCGCAGCGTCCTTAAAGTCGTGATAGTACTGTGCGTATGCGTTGAAAGTGAGGTTGCGCTTCAACTGTTTGCTCCAACCATTGTAACCATAATAAGAAGCCAATGGAGAAGTTGGTGCGATGTCTGTATCCTGCTGTCCTTGTGCAATGTCAGCACCAGCAGTAACGTGCAAGCGCAAGTCTTCAAATCCGTGAATCTTATAATCGAACTCTGCATTTGCTATTACGTCGCGGCTGCGAGAGCGGTCGTTCTTCAAATTCAATATAGCCATAGGGTTCTTTGTTGCCTGAGTGTTCAAAGTAGTTGGCCATGTTGGGTCTTCGTTTGCAGCAAGACCGACACCACGCCAAGCGTGATAGTTGCCAAAGTTCGCTGCATCAGGTGATTCGTAGTCGTAAATGCTTTGAGTTGGGTCGTAAGACACTGCTGCACCGATAGCTGCACCGTCTGCAAAACGGTTCTTTGCGAACATACCCTTTACATTGAAATTCATATTCAAGTGGTTGTTCATGAGCGATGGATTTAAGTTAACAGCAGCTGTGTAACGCTCAAAGCTTGAGGTTTTCAAGATACCTTGGTTGTTTGTGTAACCAGCAGAAACACGGAAAGGCAATGAATTAGTACCGTTGCCTACTGAACCAGTTACAGTAACGTTGTGGTCTTGTGCCCACGCTGTACGATAGATTTCGTTCTGCCAATCGGTGTTAGCCTTGCCAAGTGCAGCCACTTGCTTGCTGCCAGCACCAAACATATCGGTAATAAATTTACGATATTCGTCGCCATTCATTACGTCAATGGTCTTTTTCTTAACACTTGCAGTTACGCTACCAGCGTATGAAACAGCGACAGGTTGGTTAGCACGACCTTTCTTTGTGGTGATGATGATGACACCGTTAGAACCACGAGAACCGTAGATAGCTGTTGCAGAAGCGTCTTTCAATACGTTGAAACTTTCGATGTCTTGTGGGTTTACCATAGAAAGTGGGTTCGACATACCCTTCACACCCGTGTTGTCCAATGCCACACCGTCGATAACGATAAGCGGATTGTTAGATGCGTTCAATGAAGAACCGCCACGAATACGAATCTGTGCGCCACCACCAGGAGTACCGCCATCGCTTGTTACGTTCACACCAGCCATCTTGCCTTGCATCATATCCTGTGCGTTTACTACAAGACCTTTGTTCTTTGTGTCTGGTTTCATTGCGAGAACCGACCCTGTAAGGTCGCCCTTCTTCACAGCACCGTAACCGATAACCACTACTTCCTGCATTTGTTGCGCACCGTCTGGCTGGAGCACAACTACCATACCATTCTTTGCAGCAACTTGCTGCTTAACGTATCCGATGTAGGAAATTGTTAGTTGAGTGCCTGGTGCCACATTGATTTCAAAGTTTCCGTCGAAGTCAGTCTGCACGCCGTTAGAGGTTCCTGTAACAAGAACCGATGCGCTAATAACTGGTTCGCCAGAAGCATCTTTTACAAGACCTTTGATAGTCGATTGTGCAAAGGCACTGATAGACAGGAACAGACCTAATATAAGCGTCATTATCCTGACAGGGAATTTGCTTTTTACCTGCTTCATCTTTTTATTGCTAAAGTTATTAATATTGAGTAAATTGTTATCTCTTTTATAGATTTATGTGATGTCCACCTCACCTTATATAAGGCTTATCAGTGCAAAGATAGTTTGATAATTCTGTATTAGCACTTTTTATCCATTAAAAACGTTAATTAAAATGCGCAAACGTTTGCATTAATAATGCAATAATAAATTCTTGACTTGTATCAACGTTTTTGTAAAAATGTGTATTTTTGCCATAGAAACAACAAAAAACAGAAATCAAACTCACGGAATTATGGTTAAAAATGGAAGTGTTACGATGAAAGATATTGCACGGGAACTTGGCGTTTCCGTTGCCACTGTTTCGCGTGCACTGAAGGATAGTCCACGCATTTCTGCTGAGAAGAGGGACGAAATAAAGCGTTATGCCCGTGAGCACAACTTCACTCCGAACATCATAGCCGAAGCATTGCGCAAGAGCAAAGTGCAATCGCTGAAAGTTATTGGTGTAATCGTGCCACAGTTTACGCATTTTTATTTTTCTTCCATATTGGCAGGAATCGAAGAAGAGGCTTCGGCACGTGGCTATCAGCTAATGGTTGCCCAGAGCGACGAACGCTATGAGCGGGAAGTAGAGATATGCAAGTCATTCTATGAGAATAAAGTCTGCGGTGTAATCGTATCGCAAGCGAAAGACACAGCCAAGTACGACCACTTCCAATTCCTTATCGACCAGAATGTTCCGCTTGTGTTCTACGACCGTATGAGTACAGGCGTGAATGCCAGCCGTGTGGTCATCGACGACTACATGGGTGCGCTCTCTGCCGTGAACCACCTTATTAATACAGGGTGCAGGCGCATTGCCTACTACGGATTGTCGCTGAATTTGGAAATCGGAAAGAACCGTTACAATGGTTATTGCGACGCTTTGCTGAAGCATGGCATACAGCCTGACGAACAGCTCATTCGTATGTGCGACAACCGCAGCGATGCAGAGTCTATCACGCCCGACCTTATGAGCATTCCAAACCCTCCCGATAGTTTCTTCGCCGTGAACGACGACACAGCCATTGGCATTCTCTATTCGTGCAAGCGAATGGGTTTGCGTGTTCCCGAAGATGTTTCTATCTGCGGTTTCACCAACTGCGAGCGTGCCGTAGCCTGCGACCCGATGCTGACCACGGTTGAGCAACGTGGTGTACGTGTGGGCGAAGAAGCTGCAAACATACTTATAAATAAGGTGGAAGGTGTACTCCCCATCGACTCTATCGAGAAGCGTGTAGTGCGCACAAGGCTCATTGTTCGAGGCACAACACGATAACTGCAAGACATAAATCAACAACAAATAAATTACAACTCACACACTTTCAACTATGAATAAAGAATTAAAAACCCGCCCCGACAAAAGTTTCTGGCAACTATGGAACCTTAGTTTTGGCTTCTTTGGCGTGCAAATAGCTTACGCATTGCAAAGCGCAAACATCTCACGCATATTCGGAACATTGGGTGCCGACCCACACAGCCTGAGCTATTTCTGGATTTTACCACCGTTGATGGGCATTATTGTGCAACCGATTGTAGGAACATTGTCAGACAAGACGTGGACACGCTTCGGTCGCCGCATACCTTATCTGTTCGTCGGAGCTACCGCTGCCGTCCTCGTTATGTGCCTTTTGCCGAATGCAGGCTCGTTCGGTATGGCTGTTTCCACGGCGATGGTGTTCGGTTTAATCTCTTTGATGTTTCTCGACACGAGCATCAATATGGCGATGCAACCTTTCAAAATGCTTGTGGGCGACGAAGTAAACGAAAAGCAGAAGGCTTTGGCTTACTCTATCCAGAGTTTTCTTTGCAATGCAGGTTCGTTAGCGGGCTATGTGTTCCCCTTCCTCTTTACTGCCATTGGTATTGCCAACGAAGCACCGAAAGGCGTAGTCCCCGACTCGGTTATCTACTCGTTCTACATTGGTGCAGCCATTCTTATTCTGTGTGTACTCTACACTACGGCAAAGGTAAAGGAGATGCCACCGAAGGAATATGCTGAATATCACAACCTGAAAGAAACCGACAACGAGTCGAAATCCAACTGGATACACCTCTTGAAAAATGCACCTGCCACTTTCTGGAAAGTGGGATTGGTACAGTTCTTCTCTTGGTTTGCCTTTATGTATATGTGGACTTACACCAACGGAACGATAGCAGCCAACTGCTGGGGCGTAGATATGACAGCCAGCAATGCTACTGCAACTTTAAGCTATCAGGAAGCTGGCAACTGGGTGGGCATACTCTTTGCCGTGCAAGCAATAGGCTCTGTGATTTGGGCAATGGTACTGCCAATGTTCAAAAACCGCAAGTTGGCTTATAGTCTTTCGCTCGTCTTGGGCGGTATAGGTTTTGTCATGGCTTCTTTCGTTCACGACCAATACGTTATGTTCGTTCCGTTCCTGCTCATCGGTTGTGCTTGGGCAGCAATCCTTGCCATGCCTTTCACCTTCGTTACCAATGCGCTCGAAGGCTACGGACACATGGGTGCTTACCTTGGTTTGTTCAACGGAACCATCTGTATACCACAGGTTATTGCAGCTGCCCTTGGCGGTGTAATCTTGCATCTTGTAGGTTCTGTGCAAAGCAATATGATGATTGTGGCAGGCTTAGCCCTCGTTGCTGGCGCACTGTCGGTAACGATTATCAAGGACGTAAACAAGCAATAAGCACCATACAATATATATTAGGCAAACTCGCCTGCATAAACAGACATAACAACACAGCCTGCGCTCTCAGCGCAGGCTGTGTTGTTGAAGGGCTGAACCTTGGCTGAATACCTTATTACCTCTACAATCTTTCAAACCCACTTCATTCTACCAAGCTCGCATTAATTCGTGGAAACCTTTTCCCGAACATCAATATTTTTTTTATATCTTTGCATCTGTGAAAATCTGTTAGCCTAACTTCCGAATGGCTCTTCAGACCTTATACCACACCAGTTTACCTTTATAAAAGCAGTTACACGGTGTAAAATAAATGATAAAACTATGATAAATATACCTCCTGGATTAAAAGAAGCAATCGAAGCAGATGATTTAGTACTATTCATTGGTGCTGGTTTATCTTGGAACTTAAAGAATACGGACAACGAACCTCTCGAAGGTTGGGATAAAATGGTTAAATCTATAACTTCTCATCTGAATGAAAAAGGGCACATCACAGATGAACTGAAACTATCTTGCGATGCATTAAAATCAATAGAAACTCTTAAGATATTAGAAAATAGAGAAATAAGTAAAAGAGAAGTTGGTGAGTTTATTAAACACTATTTTGCATTGGGGAAGGAGAATGATTTTTCTTTTCATAAAAAGCTGTTTAGTCTATCAACAAAGATTATTACTACCAATTATGATAGAGCTTTCGAGGAAGCTGTTCCTGAACTTCAAAGCAAAAAGCATATAGGACTAAAGATTACGAGTTAAACAGACTGAAGAAAGACCCCATCTTTTTATTTAAATTGCATGGATGCATAGACCACTTAGACTCCATAGTCTTATTCCCGTCAGATTATAATGAACTTTATGATATCAAAGGGCGGGAGGCAGAACATGCCTTATATGTTTTGAGAAATCTTATATTCAATAAAACTTTTCTTTTTATTGGAACAAGCTTAGGCGACCCTCAAGTCAAAGGTATTCTTGAGGAAATTAAAAGAATTCAAGGACTCTATGGTCAAAAGCACTATATCATAGTTTCTAAGCCCTTAAAGAATTCTCTTAACTCTCTAACTCCTATTGAAGTTGCTTCTTATACAGAAATTCCAGAGGTTATAGAACAATTATTAGAAATTAAGCAGGATGCAGAATCAAAGAAAAGCACTCAAGAAAAGATACTTTCAGACCAACTTAAAGAGTCTGAAAAAGAAATTATCTCTCTTACAGAAGAACTTGATAAAGAAAAGAATGAAAACAAAAGACAATCACTCCTTTTAGAGAGGGAAGCTAAATATCGCTTTAATATAGGACTAAAGCATCATTTGGCTGGAGAATACATAGATGCTTTAAAAGAATATAAGATAGCGACAGAATTAAAACCTAAAAGCCTTAAAGCGTATAACAATTGGGGACTTGCTTTAAGAGATTTGGCACAGACAAAGTCTAGTAGTGAAGCTGAAGCACTGTATACCGAATCCTTTGAAAAGTATCAACAGGCAATACGGTCTAAGCCAGACTCCCATGAAGCATATAACAATTGGGGAGTTTTGTTAAAAAGTCTAGCACAGATAAAGTCTGGCATAGAATCTGAAGCACTATACACCGAATCTTTTAAAAAATATCAACAGGCAGTACAATATAAGCCAGATTTCCATGAGGCATATAACAATTGGGGAAATGTTTTACGGAGACTAGCACAGACAAAAATCGATAATGAAGCTGAAAAACTATATATCGAAGCCTTTGAAAAATATCAGCGGGCAACACAGATTAAGCCAGACTACCATGAGGCATATTATAATTGGGGACTTGCTTTACGGAGTCTAGCACAGAGAAAATTTGATAATGAGCCTGAAAAACTATATGAGGAAGCTATTGAAAAGCATTATCAGGCAATTAAAAATGGAGGTCGTTCCTATAATTTGGCTTGTCTTTATGCCATAAGAAACAAGAAAGAGGAAGCACTGGAGTATTTGGAGCGTTCTCTTTCAAGACATGATGTCTCTGTGGAAATTGTAGAGAAAGATAAAGATTGGGACGGACTTCGTGATGATTCAGACTTTAAACGTATTCTCTCTAATATGAAAGGATAGTAGCAAAGCTATTCAAGAAGACCTGTTGCGGAGCAGAAAGAGCGGCGAGGTTCGTATAATAGTCGGTAGGAGAAATGAGTTTTTTACCTTTTTAAATGGCTAATACGACCCAAAGGTTGGACTTGATTGGGCTATTTGATATTTCACTGATAAAAATTAAGAGTTGGTTTTCGTTATGAAAATCAACTCTTAATTTTTATTTCTTTCGGTAAAGTTTATGGGAATGGCGTTACTTTATAGGGTGAAAAAAGAGTTATCGATGTGTAAATATTTTTCACAAGAGTTTCTATTGCTCAACCCATTCATTATCAACGTGTTGCAAAACCTATTGTTTTGCATTGTAAAAGCGGCTGTTTTGCACGGTAAAAGCGTAG
>OGWW01000661.1_pt1 | contig 21668 bp, 26 predicted proteins | sample 1576131 | NCBI WGS metagenome assembly OGWW01 (sample SAMEA3541576, study PRJEB24748) | human gut metagenome | biome: human gut; feature: human-associated habitat; material: faeces | place: China | collected 2012 | reverse complement strand
TATATCTCTCCAAAGAAGGTTGATGCCCCAACCTTGTTTTTTAGCTAGCTTATATCCCCGTAAATAAATTTAGGGGCTTTACGCTCGCATTTGATAAGGCTCTATTAAAGTCTGGAATATCCGCAACAATTATTGCCTTTCCACTTTCATTAAACTCTTTTATAACTCCTTGAGCTATTTCCATTAAAAAACATATACCTCCGCACCTGTCTGTCTTTGAATAGCATCTTTAAATAAAGCAGTATCACTATTATTATCACTGAGATGCAATAAATATATTTGTTGAACCTTATTTAAATCATTTTCCGATAAAAACTCTTTAACTGTATCTAAACTCATATGGGAAGCTATTATTCTATTAGCCAATTTCCCATTAACTACATCATTAAATGTATTATTCCTAATAATATTTCTATCATAATTAGCTTCTATCATAATATGAGTAAGATTACTAAATTTATATTTAGCATAAGCTGTATCTGTTATATAAACCAACTTATTATCTTTATTCATAATTTGATATCCATAACACTCGACATCATGTTTTAATGGGAATGGCACTATTTCAAATGTACCAATTTTAAGCCTTATGAATGGCTTAATTATCTTTATTGGATAAATTTCTGCTACATCTTTTGGTCCAAAAATAGGCACACCTCTTTTATTTAAATCTTTTATTGATTTAGCATGGTCAATATGTCTATGCGTAACAAAACACCCACTAATGTTACTTATATTAAAATTGGTGCCTATTTGAATTTGTTTAAATGAAATGCCTGCATCCAGTAGTAGCAAAGTTTTATCATCACTTATTAAATAACAATTACCACTACTACCAGAAGCAATTACTTTTATATTCATTAAAACGTTGGTTCATCAAACAATGTTTCATTTTTCTGAACCACTGTTTCTTCTTTTATATTAGATGTATTGGGTGTTACTACTTCAGCTTCAACAGGAGTAGCCTCTTTTAAAACATTATATTCATTCTTATTTTCTTCTTGCTCTAATTGTGATGTGCTTTCTACCATATAATCCATATCAGTTGTTTCTGTGATGTCTTTTTCTTTTTGAACATCATTTTCTGCAACTTTTATACTCAATTCCTGTTGACGATGTTTTCTATATTCTAAATCAATTCTTCTAGGATCTAGTGGTATATGTTTTTGACCATACACTTCTCTTATTAGTGTTTTTCTACACATTTCTTCATACCAGCCGTCTTCAGATACTTTTTTACCACTTTTTTTATCAGTTACTTCACCGCCCCAAAAATTAGCACTAGCAAATTTAGGTTTTCTCTTATCAATATCTTTTTTAGGCATCATTATTAATTTATTTTTTGTCTTATCACTATATTCAATATATCCAAAACCACCAATTACTTCACCTCTATCAAATGGATTAGAAATTGTAAACTCATAACTTTCAAAGTTCTGGCTTATACCTTTTTTTATTGGTATAAAATTATCATTTCTATATACTAAATCAATTATTACATTTAATGGTTTATCAAGAGCATAATTTTCAGCCATGTATTTTATGCCGTTGTAGCCTTCTATTAAGGCTATTTCATATTTATTAGTCCTATTATTTTTAAATGGAATAGGATGTAAATGATTTGGTATATTCATATCCAGTCCAACTCTTGCATAGTAGATAATATCCACTGCTAAACCTTCCCAATCAACATTATTCCATGTATAAGCTAGGTTATTATTATATTTAGGATCTTTATTACTAAGATTTCGTCTTAATCTATCTTCTTCAGCTTTTTTTAGAGCTTTATCAATACCTAAATAGTAGCCTTGTATTAACTGTTTTTGATAATATGATGTTTCCAAGTTAAGATGCATATTACTACTTAATTCTTTAAGTACTTTATTTGCAAATCTTTCACTAATAGTTAATTCATTCTTTTGACTTTGAAGTGCCTTTATATCTGTCATAGTTAATTACTCCTGTTCAATTCTAAATTCTTTATCTTCTGCAGATACTATTAAATTAATCTGCTGAGATGATATCTTTTCTATGTTACTAATACTTTCTGCTCTATCAACAATTACAGGAAGTTTTAAATTATAGAAATTACTTAGTACATCTATAATCTCTAAATTAGCATTTACCTGTGAAGCAGTATTTGCTGATTTATATTCAACCCATTGACCAGCTTTATTCTTAATTAACGGTTCACAAATTTCTTTGAATCCGCCATTTACTTGTTCTTTGAATAAAGCAAATTTAATTGTTTTGAAGTTTTTGTTTATATTATCTGTAATCATACGAGCTTTAATTTTTGAAAACTCATCACACAAATAAATTCCTTTATCTATATATTCAAGTTCACGAGCTTTATTTTTTCGCTCATTAGTTAATTCATTTATACGACTTCTAGTTTTCTCATCTACATTAATTTTTATTAACTGTTCTTTTAAATCTTGTAGTTTCTTATCAAGTTCGTAAATCTCTTTATTAATGGATTGTAAAGCTTCATTTGTATCAATGTTTTCTTTATCACGATTTAATCGTTCAATCCTATTTTTAATACTTTCTGCTATAGTTGTTTCTTCAAAAGGTTTAGGTTTTAAAACACTATCTTTTGCTAAATTAATCTTATTATTTATATCATAAATATACGTATCTATAGCATCTAATTTGTTAGAGTATTCTGTTTTTTGTTTATTTAACCCATCAATTATTGCCTTACTAAACTGTTGCCCTTCTTTATTTATTCTTTCTTTGGCTACCGAATTAGCTTTATTATGTTCTTCTCTCCTCTTTTCAAACTCTATTTTTAAATGTTCAATTTTATCTAAAGGCAATTTTTGACCACATAGACTACAAAGCTCACTATTTTCATCCCATTTTTCATTAAATGTATTAGCTTTGACTCTATCATATTCATCTAATAATCGTTGACGATTACTAATACATTCATTAATTTTAAGTTCAAGAGAGTATATATTATTTCTATATTCCATAGATGTTTGTACTAATTCTGCTTTTTTATTATTAAGAGCATTTATTGCTTTATATATTTCTTCATTATCTTTATTATTATTTTCTATATAGTTTGCCTTACTTTCTTGATAATGATTTTCTAATGCAGATATTTTTTTATCTATACTTAATTCAAGAGCTTTACTATCACTTAGTAAAATGTCTAGTTCTTTTTGTTTAGCCTCTTTTTCTGTCTCAATATTTTTAATAGAAATATTGATGGTATCTTTTGTTGGTAAATCATTTTTTAATGATAGTTCTAATTCATCTATACGCTCTGGTATAGACTCTAATTTCTTGTTTATTTCACGACGTTGATTTACTGCTATTTTTTTGTACTCATCAATTAAATATTTATTGTTTGTTCCTGGAATAATTAAATATTCATTTAATGGCATTAAAGAAATATTTTTATTAATAATTGTTTCATCAGAAAGACCTTTATCACATACCTCAAATAAAAGTTTCCTTTTATCTGTAGTAGATAATACTTCTGAAAAATATCCTACTAACATTAATACTTTTGTTTTATTAACATCACCGCCACATATTTTTTCTAAATTGGTGATGTATTCTTTTTCTTTTACAGGAACACCATTTATATAATGATCTGTAGTGTGACCACTTAATTTTTCTGCTAATTCTCCTTTCTTTTGACGATATACTTCATAATAATCTTTAGATAATGATATTTGTTCTCCGTTATCTAATTCAAATACACCATTTACGATATGATGCAAGTTATGAGTATCACTTGTTTTAGGTGAAAAATCTTTTTCGTTTGTTAGCGGTTGTCCTGTTAACAAATAACTAATAGAGTTTGCAATTGTTGTTTTCCCTATTCCATTTGCACCATAAATATTTGCACTTTTACCCTCAAAATTTATATTTAAGGATTTTATCCCTCTAAAATTCTGAAGATTTAATGATAATAATTTCATTCCTTATCTTCCACCTCATTTTATTAAACCAATATATATTTGTGGTTGCTACCCACATATATAAGCTATAAATTTTTATGGGCGGTTTAATCGAAACCCACCGCCAAGCGTTCGTGTCTATATTTTCTAGTGTGTACCATTCACCTCGCAATATATTTTATAAATTAAATGTCTTGGGCGGAGTATTTTAAATTACATATTATATTGCGAGGCAAGTGCTACACACCAGGTTATGTTATAATCATCTTATTAAGTTGTTACAAAATAAATTCTTTTTCTAATGATTTTTTTAAATCTTCTCCGTCAAGTGTCTGCTTGACGGCTTTTTTTTGAAATTCTTTATCAATGATATTTTTAATACGTATCCATTCATATTGTTGCAATCCAACTAGAAGATTTACAACATCATTAATTTTATCTTTATTCATAGTATTACACCTCTGTTCATATATAATTAATTTAGATATGGTTAATACATACCACTCGCCCTACGACTACATTATTGAAATTTAAATTTTTATGGAGTGAATTATTTTTTGTCGCAGGGCTAGTGCTATATACTAGCCACTTTTTATAATTGCTTTATATATTTTTTGATTTTTTTATCATCTATATTTGTGGAGATAATAATTTCAATCATTTTTAAAACCTGCATCTGGTCTTTCCTTAGAGAAATTACTACATCAGATGTTTTATCTTTTATAAAGTAATAAGCTCTAGGTGAGCCTATTACTTTATTTATTAAATCCTTAAAATAAGGCTTATCTGCCACAATTTTATGACCTTCTTGCAAGAAGGTATTTTCTTCTATAAAAGTTATTATCATTATTTTTCCTATCTTTTAATCGTATATGTTAGTATTGTGATTATTCTTTTTTATATAAATCACATACAGTAGTAGTTTTTTGTATAACATCTTTTACTAAAGAAAAAATAGTATCTATATCTGACAATATAACATTATTTTTTGATAACACTTCTACAATTTTTAAAGTTACATCTTTATGTTGAGCATTCATTTTATTTTTCTCCTTTATTTCTTTTATGGTCGGTATTTCTACCGACCATTTTTTATACTACTTACATGTTGCCAAATCTTCTGCTTCATATAAAGCAGAACGTTCAAATATTAACCCATATATTATCATTTTTATTACCTTTTATTATTTGTGGTCTTACCCATATATAAGCTATAAATTACAATAGGCGGTTTAATCAAACCCACAGCCAAGCGTTCGTTTAGTCAAATTTTCTCTAGCGTGCACCAGCCACCTCGCAATACCTCACTTTTAAATAAAATGTCTTAGGGGCTTATTTATGGTTTATATCGCGAGGCAAATGCTACACGCTAGATTATGGTATAATCATCTTTGGAAGGGGATGATTATATTGAAACTTGATTATGATTTAATAAGAGATTTACTTATTAAAACAGAAGAAATGACAGATGGTGTAAGTGGTTATGTGTTTAATAATTACTGTCTTTCTTTTAAAGATGTTGAAAGAATAAAACTTAGATATCATTTAAAATATCTATATAACATTGGTTTTATTGAAAGTCTTTCAAAATGCAATTCTACTAATATAGAGCGATTAGTTATTATTGATATCACACCTGCTGGCAGAGAATATTTAGATAACATCCGAAATATTTCCGTTTGGAATAAAACGAAAAGTATCATTTACAAATTTGGTTCTCCTGTTACTGTATCTATGGTATCTAATATAGCTGCTTCACTTGTCAAACATTCATTAGGATTAGGTTGATATGGTATTGTATTAGCTTCGATATCTGCTTTTACTAATTCAAAAACCGTATCAATCGCTGTTATAGGTATATTGCACTCATGTAGTATACCTATTATTTTTTTTACCGGCTTGTACGGATTATATGATAAAATTTCATTTCCGTTTTCCACGTTATCACCTTCACTAACTTGATTTTTGATTTAAATAATCAAATAGAATTGACGCTATCAACGAATTACAAGAAATGCCTTTATTTTTGGCTATTTCATTTAGTCTATTGAATATATCAACAGGTATTCTTAGTGTAAATCTAATTCTGTCCTTTGTCATCTTTATGACGTCATCCCCTTTCTGATATTATATTAACACATCACTTTTATGACGTCAATAGTCATCTTGAAATAATTTTATTTTTAATTTATAATATGTCATATAGACATCAGAAAGGGTGCAAATTTATGAACGAAAAACGCTTTACACTTAGAATGAACGCTGAATTATTTGAACTTATCAAGCAGACTGCTGAAAAAAACAAGCGTTCTACCGCTAAAGAAATAGAATTTATTCTGGAAGATTTTTTGAAACGGAACAATTTGCTTCCAGATAATCAGAAAGAATAATGTTCACCATAATCGCATTTGGTATACCTCTACGCTCTGCTTCGGATTTTAATTGACTGTACAAATCCTTTGAAATGCAGAGCGTTATTTGTTTTTTGTCGTTAGATTTCATAAATCAAGCTACCTTCTGATAATATTCTTCATCAAGGACTTTATCATAATAAAACTCATCGTTTTCTTGAAGCATTTCATTTATTAATTCACCTTCAATTGGATCATCATATTTACAAAGATATTCGCCTTGTTTTATTACAGGATAATCTTCAAAATCTTTATTTCTAATTATTACTACATATCCTTTTTCTAAATAATTCAATGCTTCAGCTTTACCAAGTTTTATCATTTTTAAAATCCTTTCTTTGATTTAAGCAATTTTTCTTGTTTGTTCTATTCTTACCCCATCTTCTAATCCTTTGAGATAACTTAATGTTGCTATTTGTATTAATTCTGTATTTCCGCTATTTCTAATAGCATTTATAATTTCCATAATTTCTAATTCTGTTTTATTTTTATTATCTGTCATTTTTCTCACCTCATTCCGCTGTGGGGCTTTTTTTTACCTTACATGACACATTATAGCCTCTTAGGGGCATAATGTCAATATGTTTTTAATAAAAATGTTGCACTGGGGCATTTGTAATGATATTATTTATTTATATTAAAAATAAGGAGGCAGGAATATGTCTAATAAAGAAAACGATATTTTCATGGCTAACAGATTAAAAGAGATACGTATTCATAAGGGATTAAATCAAAAAGATTTTGCTAAAAAAATTGGAATGAGTCGCTCAGGATATAGCCAAATAGAAACAGGTGATAGACCTATAAGTGAAAGATTAATATTATCTATCAATCTAGCATTTCCAGAAATAAATATAAATTGGCTTCGTACCAACGAAGGAAAAATGATAATTGAAAAAGAGGATAATTTTCTAGAGCAATTGACTAAAAAATATAATCTTTCCCCTGTAGAAGCTCAAATCGCAGATTATTGTCTAAATTTATCATCTGAAGAACGTGCAGGCATCTTAAAACATATTCTAAATATTGCCCATATTATTCAGCATAATAATTCTATAGACAGTATAAATATACAAGATACTAAACTTACAAAAGAAGAAAAATTAAAAATACTTAGCAAACAATTAGATGCCGAAGAAAAAGGGAAAATATTAGAAGTTTCCACTGGTATAAATGGGTGATAAAAAAACAAACAAAGCATTAAAAAAGAGGCTATTTCTATAAATTGGAAATAGCCTCTTTTTTCTTAGGAATGACAATGTTGTCATTCTTAGAAGTGACATCACTGACACTCCTAGAAATGACACCAATGGCACCCTAATTAACTTAATATATAATTAACTAGAGAATATATTATATATAACCCCTATATTCCCCTAAAAAAACAATAACAATTTTGATGATTAAAGCATATTTAAATCATAAACTTTGTTTAAAAAAGAAATACATACCATGTCTATTATTCTAAAATTCATTTTAATAGCCCTAAAATCGTTTTTAAGCGTATTTTTTATGTTTTAAGTATAAATTTATGTACAGTAAATAAAAAACGCTTAAAACGGCTTTGTTTGTTCATTGAATATTTTTCTATAATGTCCTATACTTTAATTGTATTATTATACACAATATATTCTTTTAACAGGTGATAATATGGAAATCTTCGAACGACTAAAATACATAAGAAAAACTCTAAATTTAACACAAAAAAATTTTGCAAAAGAAATTGGATTAAGCCAAACATCTCTAGGAATGATAGAAGTTGGTGATAGAAAAGTACAAGATAGGCATATAAAAACAATATGTTCTCTATTTAATGTTAATGAAAACTGGTTTCGTACTGGTAATGGTGAAATGTTTATAAAAGTAGAAGATTCTATATTCAAACAACTCAGCGAAAAATATAATCTTAACGAAAAAGATTTATCTTTTATAAAACATTATCTAAATATGAATCCTCAAAATCGCCAATATCTTTTAAACATGATTTTAAACATGGCTGATGCCATACGAGCCGATTTCAAAATAATAAAATAGATTAATAATAAGGAGTGAATTACATGAAACCACGTTTAACTGTTTTATTAGGTGCTGGAGCAATGATAGAAGATACGGGTATTTCAACAGAAATGCTAACTAAAATAATAATAGACAAAACAAAATCTTCTAAGTTAATGAAAGATATTATTAACAATCTAGAAAATCAAACTAAATCTTTTTCATTTGAAGATATTTTTCATTGTTTAGAAATTTTAAATGGATTTAAGAATAGTAAATATAGTTTAATTGCTGATTTAAAAATTGATAATAAAGGTTCATATTCACTTTTAGATGAAATAATAGGCATTATAAATGATAAAATATCTGAATATGATTCACCAAGTAATTTTCAGAAAACAGGTGAAAGCTTTAAAACTTTTTTCAAACAATTAGCGGAGAATTTTTATCTTGATATTTTTAATCTAAACTATGATACATGGATAGAACAATCATTAGATTCATATGTTGATGGTTTCATAGATATTCCAAAATACAATTTTCAAAGGTTTGATATTAATAAGTTTTTAAACACTCAAAATGATAATATTGTAGCACATTTACATGGTCAGATTAAATTTGCACTACCCAATTGGAATGTAATAAACGATAAATCCAATAATAGATTATTTTCACCAGATGATGATAAATATGTATATATATATCCAAGAAATACTTTATATAAATACCAAGACTATGATGATGCTAATAGACGTCGAAAAAATATTATATTTCACTCGCCTGAAGCAAACCAATCTGGTGAAAATATTTTTAATGCAAACATTGTAACAGGATTATTAAAATCAGATAAAATACTTCAAACGCCATTTGATATTTATTACCATAAATTTTTAGATTCTTTAATAAAAAATAACAATCTACTAATTATTGGTTATGGCTTTTCTGATTTGCATATTAATAAAGCTCTGTATAAATATAATACTGTACATCAAAACGATAAAAAAGTTGTATTAATTGATTATTTTAAAGAAGACGATATCTCAAAACTACCTTTCAATGACGCTCCATATACATTAAGTAATAAATCAGATTTTATAAATAAAATAACTCATGAAAATTGTTGGGGAATAAATTATAAAAAATATATAGAAGAATATCTTAATAAAAAAAGCCTAACTAATTCAATTATTATTTTTAATAATGGATTTCACGATGCTAGAATTCCAAAAAATTTAAAAACAATTTTAGATTTCTATAGAAATAATAAATATAGAAAAATTTAGTTTATTATTTTCTAAATAATATATCTATAAAAATTTAATAATATTGTAAAAAATAGTTACTAATTATAATAAAAAGGTATCAGATAAAACATCTAATACCTTTTTATTAACTAAAAATTATCTAATTTTATTAAAAAGCATAGTTGAACCTACATTATTTTCAACTATTTTTATAGGTGCATTCGCTTCGCCTAAAGAAATCATAAAAGCATGATGTACAGACAAAATAGCATCTTGTAAATCTTGATCTGATTCCATCATTGTAATTTTTAAACCCATCTTAAGACAATCCTCTGCTGAAAGATGTCGATTATGAGTTTTATGTCTTTCATGACTGCTTAATAATTCAGAAATTTTTTCAGCTTTTTCTTTTGCTTTTAAATCATTTTTAAACATTCCATTCTCTAACCATTCTGCAACCATATTTTGTGACCATTCAATAGCTTTTTGACATTCACCTATAAATGTAGGTGAATATTTACTAATAATAGTCTGCCAAATGATTAAACTAGCTGGATTTTTTTGTACTTCTTCAATAGCTTTTTTAAATTCCTCAATAACACCTTGACAAGGAACTCCTCTACTCTGTGGATCTATTGGTCCCAAATTAGATTGTTTTCCCATTAAAATTTCTTTACAAGCACAGGCGGTCATTGTCCCAGCTGACATTGATATTTGAGGAATAATCGCTCGTATATCATCATGAAAAAAAGACTTCAAATATCTAACCAAATTTTCTGTAGCTGCAATATCTCCTCCAGGTGTATGTAAAATTAAATCTAGTCCTTTTTTCTTATCAAGTGTATTTACAACAGTCATAAAAGCGTTCATGTCTAAATCATTAATTTCTGTTTGCATAATATCAGGATGTTGCAAAAAACCAGAATAATAAGCTATTACATTTCTTCCTGTCAAATTAGCTAAGTTTTTTAAATATTTTTTTCTCAGTAAGTCACTAGGATCAATCTTACTTCGTTCTTCAAAAAGTTCTGTCCAATTTCCCAAAAAAAAACCTCCTTTTATTTTTTTAATAAAGTAGAAGCACTTATATTAATGCTTACATCTTTTAAAATAGACGGTTTTTCAAAAGGACTTTTATCAAAATAAAAAGAATGATTGTCATTTTTTACTGGATTTAATTTCAATAATTCAAAACCCTTATAAATTTGCTCTTTTGTCATAATAATAACCCTCTTCATAATAAATATATCATATCTAATTAATACATTATAACATAACAATATTTAAAATTAAATATAGATTTTTTCAAAAATAAACACTATAAAAAATAAAAACATAAAATATTTATTTTTTGGAACATTCTGAAACTTTACACCAAGAAAAAGTTTAATATAATATCAATCTTAGGAGTATTCCACATTTCCATTAATATTACTCCTTGGATTATCATTTATGTTTTATATTATCTATAATACAAAACATAACACTCTAAACTTAAGTCTAATATGAGTTCCCGCTCATATTAGACTTTTTTATATTACTTTATTACAATAACATTGTATCACGCTAAAAAAAATAATGCAAGTATTTTAATATATATTATATACTACAAAGAAATTATTTCTTTCTCTAAATATTTATATGAGGTGAATTCTATGTTTGAAAAGAAAAATAGAAACAATTTCATAATGATGTTAAAGAAATTTTAAAAGAAAAGCGAAAAATAAAACGTAAAAAAACAAAGCATAAATATTTAATCCTTTTTTGATTTATACATTTTATTTTTCAAAAATAAGTGATATAATATTATTGAGTAAAAAAAAGACGACTATTCCTAGTCGCCCCATAATCAAAAAAAATAAAAATTAAAATATAAAACTCCAAAATAATAATATCATGAATATACTAGAAAGAAAAGGTGATACCATGTCTTGGGGCGGAGCTAGAGAAGGTGCTGGTAGACCAAAAGCTGCAATTGAACGAAAATACCGAAGTATATATGTTTCTAAAGAAGAATGGTCTATTATGAAACCTATTATCAATTTAATAAAAAAAGATAATAATATTGGTCGTGATTTGCTCAATAAAAATAAGGAGCATAAAATTATGGTCAAAGATGCACAATTTATTAATTTAACAGACAAAGATATTACTATTTATGGTAAAAACCATACAACCATTACATTTCCTAAAAGTGGTACAGTTGCTTTTGTAAAACAACAAGATAATATTCTTGATGAAGCTTGTGTAGATGGATGTTTATTTGATATTGGAAAAAGAATTTATACCGAAGTTGGAAATGTACCCAAACCAGAAGAAAATATATTTTACATTGTACCAGTAGTAGTTGCACAGCAATTACCAGAAAGAGATGATTTACTAGTAGCTAGTAACGCAATTAAAAATGAGAATGGTGAAATTGTAGGATTTACTTCTCTTAATATTATTTAAAATGAATATAAAAAGGACTGGTATCAGTCCTTTTTATATTATAATACACATATATATTATACGTATTTACTTTATACGTGCTTCGTGATATAGTATTTATTAAGGAGGGGCTTATATGAATTTCAAACAGATGGAGAAAATCATAAAAGCCGATGGATGGATTTTAAAATCTATTCAAGGTTCACATAATCAATATGTGCATCCTTCAAAACCAGGAAAAGTAACTATACCTAATCATGGTAAAAAAGACTTAACTCCTGGAGTTGTAAAATCCATTCTAAAGCAAGCAGGGCTTAAATAGCCTTGCTCTCCCTCCAAAATAAATAAAGAAGGTGAGCCTTATGCTTAGCATTTATCCAGCAATTTTTCAAAAAGAAAAAACTGGTGAATACTCTGTTATTTTTCCAGACTTAAATCATCTAGCCACTTGCGGAAGTGATTTAAACGAAGCTATGTCTATGGCTGTAGATTGTTTAGCAGGATATTTATATTCAGAACAATTAGATGGTAATAATTTTCCTACACCAACACCTATAGATAAAATAGACATACATTGTGAAGATGACGAAGATAGTGATTACATTGAAGCTTTTATAAATTTAGTTTCTGTTGATGTAGCAGAATATGCTCGCCAACATTTTACTAAATCTGTAAAAAAGACGCTTACTATTCCTCAATGGTTAAACGATGAAGCAAAACGTAGAAACATAAATTTTTCTAAAGTTCTGCAGGTTGCTTTAATGAATGAAATTAAAATCAATAATATACAATAAATAAAATGCAAAAAGAGGTAATAGTTTATTCTATTACCTCTTTTTAGGAGGAAAATCATGAGAAATGTAGCCATATATGTAAGAGTTTCTACTATGCATCAAGCTGAACAAGGATACAGTATAGATTCCCAACTTGCAGATTGCCGAAAAAAAGCTCACGATTTAGGTGCTATAACAATAAATGAATATGTAGATAAAGGAAAATCAGGAGCATTTTTAGACAGACCAGAATTACAAAGAATGCTAAATGACATAAAAACAGAAAAAGAATCTTATGATGCTCTTATAATATATAAATTAGATCGCTTATCCAGAGATAGTATGGGATTAGCTTATATAATAAAGATTTTGCAACAAAAAAATATAAAAATAATATCCACTGATGGAGCTCAATACGGAACAAATCCACAAGATGTACTAACCATGCAAATAATGGGTAGTATAGCACAGTTTGACAATGCTTTAAGAAAAGAACGTTCTATTAGAGGTAAAATAGAAAAAAGAAAACAAGGTAAATTAGATAAAATAACTAAATATGGTTATATATTTAATGATGAAAAACAAAATTTAGATATAAAAGAAGATGAAGCTATCGTTATACGAAAAATATTTAAATGGTTTACTGAAGATAATTTAAGTGCATTTCGCATATCAAAAAAATTAAATACAGAAAAAATACCTGCACCACAACCAAAAATAAACAGAAAAATAATTAATAAAGACAATATTTGGTTCGAATCTACTATTCGAACTATGCTAAAAGATGAAACCTATGCTGGTATACGCCATACCATGATATATAAATTTGAGAAAATAAGTCTAAACAATATGAAGAAAACCAAACGACCACCAGAAGAATGGATTAGTGTTCCTGTTCCTAGCATAATTTCTAGAGAAACGTGGGATAAAGCTAATAATATAATGAATAGAAAAAGTACTAATCTTAGAAGAACACAACGAACATGGATTTTACAAGGATTGGTTTTTTGTGAAAAATGTGGTCAAATAATGAATATAAAACAAACTCCCAAAATAGGAAAAATAAAAGAAAATGAAGAAAAATATAATTTTTATTTTAAATGTAGGACTAATATTTTAAATTGGTTTGGTTCTGATAAAAAATGTCCTAACAGACAAGTTCCAATTTATGCTCTTGAAGATTCTGTTTGGGAAACATTATTAAATATTTTTTATTCTAAAGAAACACTTGAAAAATATTTAAAAGAAACACAACTCAAAGATAATGTTTATAATCTTCTAGATAAACTAATCGAAGATAGAAACAAATTATCAAAAAACAAAAATAAAATTGTTGAATGGTTTGCTGATGGCAAGATAGACCAAGAAATAGCTGATAATAAGATAAATGATTTAAACAATAAAATAAATGACTTAGATAAAAAAATAAGCAATTTACAATCCACAAATAGAAGTAAAAAAAGTTTTTCTATAAATAATCTATATGATATATTCCATAAAATAAAAAATCCTAATAGAGAGCAAAAGAAAGAAATCATACATTCCGTCGTAGAAAAAATATTTGTAGAAAGATTAGATAATAAACGTTCTAATGCATATACTAAACCAGTTCTTAAAATACGTATAATTTTACGCTAATTTTAAATGTATTATAAAAAGTTGTATCGGCGTTCAAATCGAAGCATTGATTGATTATGTTCACCTCTTTTATCAAGAAAACACAGCAGAAGCTCGCAAAGATATCTTAATTGAACAGCGCGACCGCCTACAAAAACAAATTGACGCTATGAATATAGTAATTGAACGTTTAAATAAAAAAGTAGACCGTTATGAAGAAATCATTATTCCTGCCGAAAAAAAATTATTAAGTAAATAAATTAAAATTAAATTATAAACAAATAAAAACATTGCTATTTCTTATCGTTTTAAGTTATAATTAACTATGTATTAAATTTATAAACAAAAGAAAGAGATGATTTATGGACCCCGATAGGAAACAACAAACTAATTTAAATGATGAAGATGATAACTTTATAACAGAATATAAACAAGAAGTTATCCACAAGCCATGGTCAAAAACTTTAAAATTATTAGTAGCAATTACAACTTTGATTTTAGCCGTTGTCGGCACATTAGCTTCTTTCAAAGCTGCAAGTCTAGGCAACCAAGTAGTAACTACCCAAAATGAAGCTTTTAACCACTGGTCAAACTACCAAGCAAAAACGATTAAGAAAACAACTTTAGAAACTGAACTTTATACTATTGAAATTGAACTTGCCAAACTTAAAGATACAGATAATGCTTTAAAAACTGAACTTTTAACTAAAAAAGCTATCTATGAACAAGAAATTGCTCAATATAAGCAAGAAGAAATCACTTTGACCGCCAAAGCTCAGGAAGCGGAACAACGTCATTTAGTGACAAAAGAGATTTCTACTAACTTTGGTAATGCTTTAATCTTTTTGCAGATAGGTATTTTATTATCTTCATTGACTACACTTAGTAAAATAAAATATTATTGGTATATAGGTTCTATTTCCGGTATCATTGGATTTAGTATCTTTATCACTTCATATTATAGAAATTTAACTATGTAATTAAAAACCTCTTAGTATTATTATGCTAAGGGGTTTTATTTATGTTAAACTACAAATATACATAAATTTATCAGGAGTCTATCATGTCTATTACTTTCAATAAAAAACAACAACAAGTAATCAATGAATTAAATCAAAATATACTCTTAAGTGCAGGAGCTGGCACAGGCAAGACAAATGTACTTTCTTATCGTGTAGCTAATATTTTAAATAAAAATCGTGCCAATGCTGATGAAATTCTCTGCTTAACTTTCACTAATAAAGCTTGTCGAGAATTAAAAAATCGCATCACTTCGCAATTAGATTTTGAAACAGCAAATAAAATCACCATTCGCACCATTCATGGCTTTGCCTACCAAGTGATTACCACTACCGCCAAAAAAGCACAAACAATATTTAAAGAATTTGTCATCTTTGATGATGAAGACCAAAAGACGCTAATCAGACAAACTATCGCCAATTTTCCTAAAGCTAGAGCCTTAGATATTCAATATATCGTAAATTGCATTGAGCAATTAAAGCAAGAACGAGCTTTAAAACATATCTATACCGAAGATATCGAAGCCGATTATACCACTATTTATCATCAACATTTGAAGTTCAATAAAACATTCAATCAACAACAAAATGATAATTTAACGAAATTTTTTCAATTTGATGGTTTAAATATAATCATCAACTATGAATTGGCTTTACAACAAATGCATGGTTTAGATTACAAAGATTTAATCGCCAATGCTTATCGTTTATTTCAAGACGAAAATATATGCTCATCATGGCGAAAACGCTACAAATGTATCATGATTGATGAAATGCAAGACACTAGTTCTTTTGAATATACTATGCTCGAAAAACTTTTTCCTGCTAATAATATCATGCTCTGTGGCGATGAATTTCAAACTATTTATGAATGGCGTGGCTCTAATCCTCAAAAAATCTTAACTGCCTTCACTGAAAAATATAACCCCTTAATTATTAATTTCAATGAAAATTATCGCTCTACAAAATTACTTTTAGAAATGGCATACAATACCTTGATAAATCTTTTTTGCAAAGAAACTATCCTTCATTCCTATGCCAAAAATCTACTTTCAAAAAGCAGTGAACTCGGTCATAAAATAGAATTAAAACAAGCAAACTCCCTAGCTAACGAAGCCCAATGGATTTTTCAAAATATCGTAAATTTATTACCTCTAATAAAAACACCTACACAAATAGCTATTTTAGTTCGTCAAAACAATTATCTACAAAACTTAACATTACATCTAAATTATCTAGCCAATATTTATAATCAAAAAAATCAAGAAGCTCCTATCCATTTCATTCAAATAGATAATATCCGCTTTTTCAAACGTCAAGAAATAAAAGATGTTCTATCCATTATGAAATATCTCATCAATCCTAATGATTATCTTAGCTTACAACGAATATTAATAAATCTAATTCCTAATATTGGTATTCGCACTATCAAACAAATATCTTCTACTGAATATCTTCAAAATGGATTGCGTCTATCTGATTTTATCAATGCAAATTTCCAAAATCCAAACTATGAACCTTTTTCTGACTTAATTTCAGCTTACTTATCCAAAGACATCATAGTTTTTGATATTGAAGGTACAGGTACAGATATTTTTGCAGACAATATAATTCAATTATCTGCCATTAAAATTCGCAAAGGGAAAAAAATAGCGGAATTCAATCGTTATCTAAAATCAGATAAACCTGTTGGCGACTCTGAAAAAGTACATCATATTTCTGATGAATATTTACAAACTCATGGAGAAAATCCTAAGCTTGTCCTTCAAGAATTTTGTCAATTCATCCAAGATGCTATCATCACAGGTCATAATATACGCGGTTATGATATGGATATTCTCAATCAAAATCTATTAAAACATAACTTAAAACCTGTAGATTTCTCTAATATAAATTTTGATACCTTAGATTTAGTTCGTCGTTTTTATCCTAACCTACCTAATCATAAACTTGAATTTCTGAGTAATCATTTTCAATTTGAAACAAAATCAAACCATAATTCTCTAGATGATGTTTTTGCTACATGGGAATTATTGCACAAATTGCTCGAAGATAAAATTATTCCTACAGCTAAAAAACGCAGTGAATTAATCAATAAACAAAAAAATAAATTCATTCATGTAGCTCAAATTTTCCAAAAACTGCATAATATTTTAAATGACAATTTACTTTTAGAAAATCTAATCGCTCAAATCGTTGAAGAATTCGATTTAGTAAATATCTATAAAGCTAATGCAACTCAAGATGGAGCTGTTCGCTTAGAAAATATTCGCAATTTATTTAGATTAGCCAAAGCAGAACTCAACTCACATCGAGGAACAAATGGCATCAAAGAATTATTACAATATGCTAGTTTATCTAATACAGATTTAGATGCTCTTACTTCTTCTCATCCTAAAATCCCTATTATAACTATTCATCAAGCCAAAGGCTTAGAATTTGATTATGAATTTTTAGCTGGCATGAATGATGATATTTTTCCATCATATTTCAGCACACGCAATGGCTCTATTACTGAAGAAGAAAAACGTCTTTTCTATGTAGCCATCACTCGTGCCAAAAAAGCTTTATTTCTCTCTAGTTCAGGTAGACCTAGTCGTCTATTAAATTATATACCTGAACAATTCATCACCAAAATTAAATAAAAATAATTACTCTCCATAAAGGCATAATATTTATGCCTTTTACTTTTAACAAAAATTTTATAAATTTTAAAATAATTTCATATACTTTTACTTATATAAGTGCTAAAATAAATATAATTTAATCTATCTATATTTTAGAATAAATTGTATATATTCTATTGGAGGTATCCGCTTATGAAAATACTAATTATCGGCGGTGTTGCAGCCGGAACGAAAGCAGCTGCAAAATTAAAACGAGAAAATCGTGATTTAGATATCACAATCATTGCTAAAGATGGTGATATTTCTTATGCTGGTTGCGGTTTGCCATATTATATTGGAGGATTTATCGAAGACCGCTCTAGTCTAATTGTTAATACTCCACAAAAATATGCTGCTATGACAGGTGTAAACGTCTTAACTAATGTAGAAGCTATTGCTGTGGATAATAATAATCATACTGTTATCGCTAAAAATTTAATCACTAATGAAGAAGCTTCTTATACTTATGATAAATTAATTATTGCTACTGGTGCTTCACCTATCACTCCACCTATTGAAGGTATAAAAAAACAAGGTGTATTCTCTTTGCGCCTTCCTAATGATGCTGTAAATATAAGAGATTATGTTACTAATAATCAAGTAAAAAAAGCTGTTATTGTTGGTGGTGGCTTTATCGGTCTTGAAGTTGCTGAAAATCTTCTAGCTCAAAAAGTTGATGTAACAGTTATCGATTTTGCTCCACAAATCATGCCTAATGTAATTGACCCAGAAATTGCTAGTTATGTACAAAAACATTTACAAAAACATGGTATTCGCGTATTAACTGGCGTTGCTGCTCAAGAAGTTTTAGGTGATGATAAAGTTTCTGCACTCAAAACTTCTGCTGGTGAATTAAGTGCAGATTTAGTAATCTTATCTGTTGGTATCAGACCAAATACTGCCTTTTTGAATGATACAGGTATGGAAATGTTCAAAGGAACTATTCTTGTAAATGAACAATTACAAACAAATTTACCTGATATCTACGCTATTGGCGATTGTGCTATGGTTTCCAACAGAATGACACATTCTGCTCAATGGTCTCCAATGGGTTCTAGTGCCAACTTAGAAGGCAGACTCTTAGCTCAAATTTTAAATAATACACCTAAAAATTATCCTGGCGTATTAGGCACAGGTATTGTAAAACTTCCAGAACTAAACTGTGCAAGAACAGGTCTTAGTGAAAAAGTTGCTCGTGATGCTGGTTACGATGTAGAAACTGTAATGGCAGTCGTTGATGATAAAGCTCATTATTATCCAGATGCAAGCTCTTTCATCACCAAATTAATCGTAGATAAATCCACACATAAAATCTTAGGTTTCCAAGCACTTGGAAGCGGTGCTGTAGACAAAATGGTAGATATCGCTGTAACAGCTATTTCCTTAGATGCTACTATTGAACAATGTGAATGTATGGATTTCTGTTATGCTCCTCCATTCTCCACAGCTATTCATCCATTTGTACAAACAGTTCATATTATGCAAAATAAATTAAGCCATAAATTAATCAGCATCACTCCTGCTGAATATCTAGCTGGTAAAGCAAAGGATTATCGTGTAATTGATGCTGGTTTAGCTCCTAGTATTCGTGGTGCTAAATATGTAGATTTGGCAAAAGTAAATGCACCTATAGAAGGTATTGGCAAAGACGAAAAACTTCTTTTAGTATGTGCTAAAGGTAAACGTGCATATTTCTTACAAAATCGCTTAAGACATCTAGGTTATACAAACACACTTTCCCTTGAAGGTGGTCTTTTCTTCAATGATGTAAAAGTAAAAACTACATCTAAATTAACACCTGAAGAAATAAAAGCTGTAAAAGCTCTAGGTTTCCTTCAAGACAAAAATACAGAAGATAAATTCAATGGTCGTGTAATCACTAGAAATGGTAAAATTACAGCTCAAGAAAGCAAAGTTATAGCTGAAGCAGCAGATAAATTTGGCAATGGCGAAATAACAATGACTTCCCGATTAACTGTGGAAATTCAAGGCGTTCCATATGATAATATTGAACCATTACGCGAATATCTAATGCAAAATGCAGGACTTGAAACAGGTGGTACAGGCTCAAAAGTTCGCCCTGTAGTTTCTTGTAAAGGTACTACTTGCCAATATGGTTTAATTGATACATTTGCTTTATCTGAAGAAATTCATCAACGTTTCTATAAAGGATATAGAGATGTAAAACTCCCTCATAAATTCAAAATCGCAGTTGGGGGCTGTCCTAATAACTGTGTAAAACCAAATCTAAATGATATTGGTATCATCGGTCAACGCGTTCCTCAAATTGATTATGCAAAATGTCATGGTTGTAAAATTTGTCAACCAATGAATAGATGCCCAATGAAAACATTAAATGTCGTAGACAAAAAAATAACTATTGATGAAAAACATTGCAATCATTGTGGTCTTTGCGTAAATAAATGCCCATTCCATTGCTTTGATAATTATACAGATGGTTATCGCGTTTATATCGGCGGTCGTTGGGGCAAACGCGTAAAAGAAGGTCAACCATTATCCAAAATCTTCACATCTAAAGAAGAAGTTTTAGCCATTGTCGAAAAAGCTATTCTTTTATTCCGTGAACAAGGTATCACTGGCGAACGTTTCTCTGATACAATTGATAGATTAGGTTTTGCTAATGTAGAAGCACAATTATTAGCAGATGACCTCTTATCTCGTAAGCAAGAAAACTTAAAAGCACAAAAACATTTAGTTGGTGGCGCTACTTGCTAAATAAAATTAATATTATTTTTTAATTTAAATAAAAAAGATAGAATACAAAAGTGTAATTCACCAAAGTATTCTATCTTTTTATTTTGCTATATTTTATTATTTTGTTATTTTATTGATAAAAGATTTTCGCCAATATTTATATTTGTTTCTTTTGTACAAACAACTTCTGTATAATTCATCATATTTGTTATAACAATAGGGACATCTAAGCAATATCCTTTAGATTTTAATAAATCTATATCAAATTCTATTAAATTTTGCCCAATTTTAATTTCATCACCTTGTTTTACAAAAGCTTTAAAACCTTCTCCTTTTAATTTTACAGTATCCATTCCTATATGAATTAATAATTCCACGCCTTCTTGAGTTGTAATACCTATAGCATGTAATGTAGGTAATAATGCATTTACCACACCATTAACAGGTGATACCAAAACACCTTCTTTAGGATTTATAGCTATGCCATTTCCTAAAATACCAGAAGCAAATGCTTCATCTTTTACTTCATTTAATGGTAAAACTTCGCCTTTTAATGGACTTGCAATTTCTACAACTTTGTTATCTTCATTTAAATCAACTTTATTCATTGTATTATTTTCTTCTTGTTCGACTTTTTCTGTTCCTGTTTCCATTTTGGAATTATAGCCAAAGAACCATGTAATTGTAAAAGCTACAGCAAAAGAAATGACATTTACTAAAATATAAAATGGTAATTGTTCATTTAAATATAATAATGTTCCTGGAATACCTGTAATTGACATACCAGTAGCTTTTAATTTTGACATGCTCCCCATGCCTAAATGCAGGGGATTCTTGGATACAAACGATACTTGCCTACTAAAATAGCAGGTCTTACT